>OGJZ01000005.1_pt1 | contig 275990 bp, 228 predicted proteins | sample 1572321 | NCBI WGS metagenome assembly OGJZ01 (sample SAMEA2582086, study PRJEB24529) | metagenome | biome: Human gut stool | place: China | collected 2011 | reverse complement strand
ATCTCCATTTCTCCGTTGGGAGAAACTCCGATGCACTCAACAGGCTAAAGCCCATGAATCAGAATCGGCGAGCCCTTTGGGATCGTCGATTTTGGTATATAAAGAGAAGGGGAGAACAATGCATGTATAAGGTATTGCTGGTAGATGATGAGCCGATCATTGTGGAGGGACTTTCAAGAAGTATTCCGTGGGAGCGCTGGAACTGCCGTGTTGTTGCGACCGCAAATGATGGAACGGAAGGAAAGAATCTGATTGAAAAAGAAAGACCTGATATTGTTTTTATGGATATCTGTATGCCGGAGATGAATGGTCTGCAGATGATTGCAGCATTAAATTCACAGTTTCCGGATCTTGAAGTGAGTGTGCTTACCGGGTATCGCGATTTTGAATATGCCAAGGAAGCGATACGGCTTGGTGTGACGCGTTTTTTGCTGAAGCCATCGAATATGGACGAGTTAGAAGAGGCGATCGAGTGCATGTGCGCCAACCTGAATCTGGCGCATTTTTCGCGCGTGTTCAAAAAACAGGTTGGGGTATCGGCGAACGAATACCGCAATCAGGTGCTTGGAAAATAGATCAAAAAGTACTATAATTAGAAAGAAATATGACAGTGCGGAGGAAAAATGTGAAAAAAAATATGCCATATATATTGATAGCAGGGATTGCTTTCGGTTCTGATTTCTGGATCAAACGTCACATGGACAGGAAATATGCCAGGTACGTGGTGCATCCGGGACGTCGGAATAAGATTCTGATCGAAAAATATTATAACCGTGGAGCAGCACTTAATTTTCTTGCTAAAAAGCCGCGTGTGATGCGCGCACTTCATACAGTGATTATGTTTTTTGTCGGAATTTTATATTATTTCCTGCTCCGTATGCCGGGACACCGTCTTAGTAAAACAGGCGCATCTCTATTGGTTGGCGGTGGATTAAATAATCTGCTCGACCGCTATACAAAAGGATATGTGGTCGATTATGTGAAATTTAACTTTGGACCGAAATGGCTGAGAGGGATTATATTTAATATTTCAGATTTTTGTATTTTTATAGGTGCATTTTTATCCGTTGTGGGAAGTGAGGTCTCATCATGACACGGGAGACTTACCGGAAGATGACCGGGTATTTTTTACAGGATGAAAAAAAAGTCCGCAGGATTATTCTGGCAAACCGGCTGCTTACCGGAATTGTTTTTGTGAGCTATCCGCTTTATCTGATCTCGCTGCTGCTTAAGAGAGATACGTTACTGCCGCAGGCAGTGCTTGTTCCTGCAGTTTCATTTGTGGTCGTGACATTGTTCCGCAAGATCGTCAATGAACCGCGCCCGTATGAGAAATATGATCTACCGCCGGTGATCGATAAAGATACGGGAGGAAAATCATTTCCAAGCCGTCATGTTTTTTCTGTATTTGTGATCGCCGTCACGGTATTTGTGCGCAATCCAGTGGCGGGCTGTATTTTAGCAATGATCGGAATTATGATTGCCGTGATCCGTGTGATCGGGGGCGTGCATACCGTATGGGATGTCACTGCAGGAGCTGCTGTCGGGATTTTAAGCGGTGTGATCGGATACTATATGCTGCCATATCGGGGATTTTGAGTGGTGTGATCGGATACTATATGCTGCCGTATCAGGGATTTTGAGCGAATATTACCGTATATTTTTGAAAAAATAAAAGCAACGAATTATAAAATTAAGATAACGTTTTTGTAGATTACAGAATTGGAGAAGAATATGGACCCTATAATGAATAGTTTTTCAAGAGAACAGATGGAATATATCGTGGAATTGTTTAATCCGTGTATGGATGATTATCTGTATGTGTTTGATCTGCAGAAAGACTGCTATAAGATCTCAAAACATGCGACAGAGCGTTTCCTTTTACCGGGGGATAATTTTGATGATGCGGCAAAAGCACATCATACATTTGTATATTCGGAAGACCAGTCGCGCCTGGATGATGAATTCCGGCGTATTATGAGCGGGGAGATCGTTTTTCATAACATGCATTACCGGTGGTTAGACCGCGCTGGGAAACCGGTGTGGATCAACTGCAGGGGGCGTGTATTAAATGATGCTGACGGGAAACCGCATTTTTTAGTCGGATGCATCAATGAGATCGGTCAGAAACAGAAGGCAGACAATGTCAGCGGACTGCTTGGCGAATCAAGTCTTTCCGCTTATGTAGAACAGTTTGAGGATGGACTGCCGGATGGATTTTTCCTCCGCATCGGAATCGATGATTTTCGTGATATCAACGGTGACTTCGGAATGGAGTACGGAGATTATATCTTAAAGAGTACAGCAGACTGTATCGCGGAAAATATCAAACCGTCGCAGAGGCTGTACCGGATATTAGCGGATGAATTTATGGTGGTCGATTTTTCGGGCGGAGATATGGAAGCAGCAACGGAACTTTATAAAAATATTCGCAAGAGTTTGGATACATTTATCGAGGAAAACGGTTATAAATCTGTGTTTACCATATCTGCGGGTGCAGTCGATACTGCAAAAACATCCGGGACCTATGAAAATATCATGAAATTGTCAGAGTATGCATTAAATACAGCAAAAGATCAGGGAAAGAACCGCTGTTATATATATATGCAGGAAGATTATGACGTTTTTTTGCGCAAAAAGCAGATCACACGGCAGCTGCATCATGCGGTAAACCATGGGTTTGAAGGGTTTGAGACTTATTATCAGCCGATCGTGGACACAAAGACACGCCGGCTGGTTGGTGCGGAGGCACTGATGCGTTTTTCCATGCCGGAGAGATGTGAGGATGGAGAAACGAAAAAAGAAGCGGTATGTGTGGGTGAGGATGGTCATGATGCAGATGAGAAAGTGCACTGGGAGCGTATTTCACCGGTTGAGTTTATTCCTCTGTTAGAGGAGACCGGTCTGATCATTCCGGCAGGAAAATGGATGCTGCATCAGGCAATCTCGACCTGCAGCAGGTGGCAGAAATACATTCCGAATTTCCGCATCAATATCAATCTTTCCTATGTGCAGGTCATGAAGAGCCGTGTCCTGACGGAGATACTGACAGCGCTGCGCCTGTATGGATTAGAGCCTTCCGCGGTGGGAATTGAGCTGACAGAGAGCGGTTATCTGGATACCAATACACATTTTCAGAAATTGTGGGACGGATTAAAGAAAAACGGAGTGCTTGTCATTTTAGATGATTTTGGAACCGGTTATTCGAATCTGCACTGTCTTGGCGATTTAAGACCGAATTATATCAAGATTGACCGGTCGTTCACATTAAAAGCACTGAATAATCAGTATGAACATGATCTGATGACACAGATCATCACAATGACACACAAACTTGATCTGACGATCTGTGTTGAGGGAATTGAGACAGAGGATGAGTTTGCAAAAATTTCAGAATTAGACCCGGATTATATCCAGGGATTTTTGTTCGGCAAACCACAGCCGGCGGAAGAATTCTATGAGAATCTCATCAAGCCGGCGATTGCCGCCTGCGGTACTCACGAGGTGTCTGCCCAAAGCGTTTCTTAAAAATACGGTTAAAATAAGAAAGATTTTCAAAACCGACTTCCGATGCGATTGCAAGTATCGAGGAGTCGGAGGAGATCAGAAGTCTTGATGCCATGGTGAGCCTGTATTCGTTGAGATAATCGACGAAAGAGGTTCCCATGGTATTTTTAAAATATTTCATAAAATGGGACTGGCTCAGTCCTACTTCATTTGCGATATCTTCGATCGTGATCTTTTCCATATAATTGTTTTCCACATATTTTAAGATCAGTTTCATTTTTTCTAAGGATTTGCTGCGGTCTTTCCCGGATGGTTCCTTTGTGCTGCACTTATGAAACAAAGTATAAAACAGCAGAAAAAGCTGCCCTTTGATAAAAAGCTGATAACCGGACGGATAAGTTTTGCATATCTCATCATTTGCATCGATACAGGCAGAAATCTCCCCATAATGCGGACTGTCCGGTGTATACAAAAGCGGCAGGGAGACATTGCCGGAGATCAGCGGAACTAAAAAATCTGTATTACAGGTATCCGTTTTCTTGGAGATCAGCATGTTTGGGTGAAAAATGATATTTTCGTACTCCATGGATTCAGACTCAAACTGCCCGATCGAGTGAAGCTGTCCTGGAAGAATCAGGGCAATGTCTCCTGCAGTTACCGTGTGCTGGGCAAAATCGACCGTGATCGTGCCTTTTCCTTTTTTTATATAGATAATTTCCATCTCATCGTGCCAGTGCATCGGCACATACCCAAAATCCAGCGGAATGGAACATAGATAGGTAATATAAGGAAATAAAGGATCGCCATGTAAAATTTTTTCCTGATAGTTTTCATATTCTAAAATATTCATGATGATAGGATTGTACCACTTTTTGAGTCAATATTACAAGAAAAAAGTGATTGCGGAAACTATAATAACATCATAAACAATGATTTTGCGAAAAAAAGCGAAATCAGGACAACAGGAACATGCATAAACATTGGTTGGGGAACATAATGAAAACAGCGCAGACGGCGCGGAACATGGAGGAAAACATGAAATTACAGGAAATCGTAGCAAACAGATGTGGCAAAGAGATTTCACAGTGCACAAATGAGGAACTTTACTATGCACTGCTTGAGATGACAAAAGGAATGGCAGAAGAAAAAGTCAGCAATCAGGGAAAACGTAAATTATATTACATTTCCGCTGAGTTCCTGATCGGTAAATTATTATCCAACAACCTGATCAACCTTGGCATCTATGAGGATGTGAAAAAACTTTTAGCAGACAACGGCAAGAGCCTTGCAGAGATCGAGGAGGTTGAGCCGGAGCCGTCATTAGGAAACGGCGGACTTGGACGTCTTGCAGCATGCTTCCTTGATTCTATCGCAAGCCTTGGTTTAAACGGTGACGGTGTTGGTTTAAATTACCATTACGGATTGTTCAAACAGGTATTCAAAAATAACCTGCAGAATGAGACACCAAATCCATGGATCGAAAAAGAAAGCTGGCTGACAAAAACAGACGTTACTTATCCGATTCAGTTCGGCGGTTTTACATTACAGTCCAGATTATATGATATCGATGTGATCGGTTATGAGAACCGTACCACAAAACTTCATCTGTTCGATGTTGAAACAGTAGATGAGAGTCTGGTTGGAGACGGCATCGATTTTGACAAAGAGGATATTGCAAAGAATTTAACATTATTCTTATATCCGGATGATTCCGATGATAAGGGAAGAATCCTTCGTGTATATCAGCAGTACTTCATGGTCAGCAACGCAGCGCGCCTGATCATTGATGAGACACTTGCAAGAGGCGGAGATCTTCACAAATTAAATGAGTATGCAGTGATCCAGATCAACGATACACACCCAAGTATGGTGATTCCGGAAATGATCCGTCTGTTGATGGAGCGCGGCATCTTAATGGATGAGGCGATCGACATTGTATCTAAGACCTGTGCTTACACAAACCACACGATCTTAGCCGAAGCACTTGAAAAATGGCCGATCCATTTCTTAGAGAAAGCTGTTCCACAGTTACTGCCGATTATTTATGAGTTAAACAGCCGTGTAACAAAGAAGTATGATGACAAATCCGTAGCGATCATTGATGATGAGAAACGCGTTCATATGGCACATATGGATATTCATTACGGATACAGTGTCAACGGTGTTGCTTACCTGCACACAGAGATTTTAAAGAATACAGAGTTAAATAACTTCTACAGGATTTATCCGGAGAAGTTTAATAATAAGACAAACGGTATCACATTCCGCCGCTGGTTATTACACTGTGATCCGGAGATGACCGAATTTATCACATCCTTAATCGGACCTGGATTTAAGAAAAATGCAGAAGAGTTAGAGAAACTCGGCGCATATGTAAATGATGAGGAAGTATTAAAGAAACTTCTTGCAGTAAAAGGTACAAGAAAGACAGAGTTAAAGAATTATCTTGCAAAAGCACAGGGCATCGAGTTAGATGACAACTCCATCTACGATATCCAGATCAAGAGATTACACGAGTACAAGAGACAGCAGATGAATGCTCTTTATGTGATCCACAAATATTTCGAGATCAAAGCAGGAAAGAAACCGGCACGTCCGATCACCGTTATTTTTGGTGCAAAAGCTGCTCCGGCATATATCATTGCAAAGGACATCATTCATCTGATCCTCTGCTTACAGGAACTGATCGCAAATGATCCGGAAGTCGCACCATACTTAAAAGTAGTAATGGTAGAAAACTACAACGTAACATTAGCTGAGAAACTGATCCCGGCAGCAGATATCCATGAGCAGATCTCCTTAGCTTCCAAAGAGGCAAGTGGAACATCCAACATGAAATTCATGTTAAACGGTGCCGTTGCAATCGGAACCATGGACGGAGCAAATGTTGAGATGCATCAGTTCGTTGGCGATGATAACATTTATATCTTCGGTGAGTCTTCTGAGGAAGTTATCAAACACTACGAGAAAGCAGATTACGTTTCCAGAAGCTACTACGAGAATGATGCAAACATCAAACGTGCGATCGACTTTATCGTAAGCGACCAGATGAAAGCAGTTGGATGTGCAGAGAACTTAGAGCGTCTTTACAACGAGCTGTTAAACAAAGACTGGTTCATGACTCTCCCGGATTTCGAGGAGTACGTTGCAACCAAAGAACGTATCTACGCAGATTACGAAGACCGTATGGCATGGGCTAAGAAAATGCTTGTCAACATCAGCAAGGCAGGATTCTTCTCATCAGACCGTACCATTGCACAGTACAATGAGGATATCTGGCATCTGTAAGATGCCATGCATCTGTAAGATGCCATGCATCTTGTAAGATGCCATGCATCTTGTAGATGTTGTGTATCTAAAAAATTGAATTACGAATTCTTCCTAAGGGGGACTGCAAACCTGAGAACGGTTTTGCAGTCCCTTTTCTCTGTCAAAGAGTATCTAAAATCAGTCAATGTGATTCAAAACAGAATCGTGTCGTGGTGTATCACCGTTTATCACAGCAAATAAAATATGTGCGGAATGGCTTGAACAAGCTTTGGAGGTTTTATATAATAAAGAAAAGCATTCAAAAGCCATTTCATGTAACAAGGAGAAAGGATTTTTGAATGGCAAAAGAAAACAAAAAAGTAAAGAACAGCGTATTAATTGATTTATTTTATGAGGATGGCTTGCGGACCGGGGAGAGGTCTGGAGAGAAAAAAGGAATACAAAAGGGAATGCAGGAGAAAGAAATTGCACTCATAGTGAAGAAGGTGCGTCGTGGAAAGAATTTACAAACGATTGCAGACGAACTGGAAGAACCGGTTGACGAAGTCAGGAAGATTTATGAGGCTGTAATGAAAGCAGCACCGGATTATGATATAAAAATGATCCGTGAAAGTCTTGCATAAAATAAATAAAAACCAGGAGCAGCCATGACACTTCAACAGTTAAAATATGTGGTAACAGTCGCTGAGGCCGGCACGATCACAAACGCGGCAAAAAAATTATATATTTCCCAGCCCAGCCTTACCAACGCGATCCACGAACTTGAAAAAGAAATGAATATCGTTATTTTTCAGAGAACCAACAAGGGCATCGTCCTGTTACGGGAGGGTGAGGACTTTTTAGGATATGCCAGACAGGTGTTAGAACAGGCTGCGATTTTAGAGGATAAATACAAGGGACAGGATGGAGGGAGAACACAATTCTTTTTACTTTTCCGAGGAGATTTTTTCACCTTCGGAGAGAAAGAAAAATATCCGTGTGAGAGACAGGGCAACGCTGTTTAGTCTGCTGATCGGGTTAAATGGATATACGGTATGCAGTGGTGTGATCGATAAGAAGTTAAATGGAAAGGATATTATCGCCGTTCCGTTAGTGGACGAGAGTGAGATGCGGATCGGTTACATTATGCATCGAAAGGGAATGACGAGCAGGATCGGAACGGCTTATCTGAATGCGTTAAAAAAATATATGGAACCGGGAATAGGATGATCCTGGTTTCAAAATAATGAAATTGTAAATAAATGATTATAATAGGTTGTCTATAGTTTTAAACTATGGACAACCTATTCCGGCGTTTCGTCTGACACACAGCGGTGTAAAACCGGAAACGGATGCGAGCCTTAGAAATATGGTGGAGGCAGCGAAAAAACTGAGGGCAGAACAGGCATAGAAATGGAGTACAGATATGAAAATTTCCGAGATATATACTAAGAAAAAGAAAAGTCTGTCATTTGAAATTTTTCCGGTTTGTTGATGACTGCAGGATTGCGGAAATAAATGTTCCGGTCATTCCGGGAATCATGCCGGTGATCAATGCGGCTCAGATCAGACGGATGGTAACGATGTGTGGAGCTTCTTTTCCGGTACGGTTTCAGAAAATTATTCATAAATATGAGGATAACAAAGAAGCGCTTTTTGATGCAGGAATGTCTTACGCATTAAGTCAGATCATAGATCTGCTTGAGAGTGATATCGATGGAATACATTTATATTCTATGAATAATCCACTGGTTGCGAGAAAAATCTGTGAGGGAATCCGGCATATTATATAGGAAAATGGCTGAAATGGCTTTGAATATGCTGTGAGTGGAACATGATTTTATAATATTAGAAAGCTGTGGGCGAAATCAGAAAAACAGAGTCTGGTTTCGCCCGATTTTTTTTGAAGTTAGTTTACATAATATTGAAAAATGGGTGAATTATAAAAAAATGACTTTAATTCGCCCGTGATTTCCATAATCTTTGGGAGATTAATATTCAAAAATGTGTTTTTTCGCCCAATCGGCAGGTTTAAAGGCAGATAGAGAGAATATTTTGGGTGAAAATCTTAAAATATATGAGAGATTCATCCATTTCTATAAAAATCCATAAGAAATCTCTACAATAAAAAGCAAAGAATGTCTTGACATATATAGACTATCTATATAATATATATGCATAGACAGTCTATATATAGTAAAGCGAACAAAAATAAAGCGGGAAAACGAGGGAGGATTCATATGTTAAATAAATCACTGATCCAGGGCAGCCTTTCCATGCTGATCTTACGGCTTTTAGACGAGAAAGACATGTATGGTTACGAAATGATCGAAACATTAAGGAAAAGATCGGAAAATGTATTTGAATTAAAAGCGGGATCGCTTTATCCGCTTTTGCATGCCTTAGAGGCAAACAATCTTGTTACGGCTTATGAGGATGATGCAAGTGGGAAAATGCGCAAATATTATCACATTACCGGAGAAGGAAAACGTATTTTAAAAGAGAAAAAAGACGAATGGAATACGTATGCCGCAGCAGTTACAAATGTATTGTCATGTAAAGCCATGGAAATGTGTATTTGAAAAAATGAAATGGCATCAGGCAGTGAAATGTGTAAAAAATGCAGGGATGAAAAAAGCAAACATGGCAGAAAGAGCCGGGAGGGAATACATTGACAGATTACAAAGAATATATGAAGACTCTGGAAGAACAGATTCAAAATAAGCGTGCCAGAGCGCTTGTGTCAGAAGAAATAAACGGGCATATAGAAGAACAGGCACAAGGCTATGAGGAAGAAGGAATGAGCAGGGAAGATGCAAAAAGAGAGGCAGTGCGGCAGATGGGAGATCCGGTGGAAACAGGATGTGCATTAAACCGTATCCACAGACCGGCATTTCCATGGAAACTTTTTGTGCTGGCGGTTCTTTTAACGGCGGCATCTATACTCATGTCAGTTGTTATTTCCGGAAAAACAGAAGGTGGGGCATCACAGGCAGAACAGCTTAGATCATTACTTGTGATAAATGGTGTCAGCTTTGCAATGATCTTTGTGATCATGTACTTCGATTACACATGGCTGTTTTTGCATATCCGTGCGGTATATGCTTTGTATATGATCTGCCTGTGTCTGGTGTGGTCGGGTGGCATCCTTGGAAACTATCAGACAGCGCTGCTGGCAAGTTACAGTGTACAGGTGCTGCTGCCAGTGATCTTTGCGGGAATTATTTATCAGTACCGGGGACAGGGATTTCGGGGAATTTTAAAATCAGCCGGCTGGATCATTATCCCGTTTATGGTATTAGCAGCAGGGCTCATTTCACTGCCGAAGAGTAATGGGGCGGTTGTGGAAAATGCCGTGGTCTGTCTGTTCCTGCTGGTGGCATCTGTGCTTCGTGGAATATTTGGAAACGAAAAGAAAAAATACCTTGTAGAGCTGGCATTGCTTGTGGCTGGTATTCTGGGGGTTGGTGTGGCTTTTTTTTATAAGTATACGTTCCTGCCAAGCGGCTATGTGCTCGCCAGGCTTACGCATACAGGTGAATTTGGATATCAGAACAGAATGATAAAAGATGCGGTTGCTCGATACAGCCTGTTTGGAAACCGGACATTTCTGATGCAGGGGACAGGATCGGACGGCGAATATTTGCTGGGAAATATATTTTGTTATTTTGGGATCATAGCAGGTGTTCTTGTCGTTGCAGCATTTGTGTGGTTTTTGATCCATGCGCTGCGTCAGTCTCTACTACAGGGCAACCGGATGGGCTTTCTTTTGGGGACGGCGTGCAGTATCGGGTTGATCGTGCGTGTGATGGTAATTTATATTATGGTAAATTTTGGATATGGCGTAATTTATACAGTGGCAGTTCCGTTTTTTTCTACAAATGTGATCTTAGCGGCAGTCAACGGGATTTACGTTGGGTTGCTATTTTGCGTGCTGCGGAATAAAATGATATTAAAAGAACCGCGCAGCGAAAAGAAAAATGCGACGGTTTAAAGATCAGAAAGAAAGGGTATATCCGACATGAATTACATCGATATGCATTGCGATACGTTAGCGAAGGCAGCCGCACAGCAAAAAAAGACGGCAGGGGAACTAAGAAACACGATGGTGGATGCGAAAAGACTGCACCAGTGTGGCGCAAAGGCACAGTTTTTTGCCATGTTTTTACAGCAGAAAAGAGAAGAAAACTGGAGTGATCCGGGACTGGCATATACGGAAAAAAATAATCTCTGGTATACCGATGCAGAGATCCGGAAACAGATGCAGGATATGTACGAAGTATACCAAAATACCATGGAAACCTGTTCGGACATTATTGCACCGGCTTATAACTACGAAGGATTACAGTGCAACTGGCGGCAGGGAAAAGTTTCTGCCTTTCTGACTGTTGAAAACGGATGTATTGTGGATGGAAAAATGGAACGGATCGATAAGCTTTATCAGATGGGAGTCCGGCTGATTACGCTGACCTGGAATGATGATAACTGTTTCGGTCATCCGCATGCAAAAGAGGCAGAACGGATGCAGCTTGGACTGACACCGTTTGGCAGGAAAGCTGTTACATATATGGCAGAGCGTGGAATCCTTGTGGATGTGTCCCATTTGTCCGATGGTGGTTTTTATGATGTGGCAGAACTTGTGAGGGGCCCGTTTGTGGCATCACACTCAAACTGCAGGGAACTTGCTCCTGCAACGAGAAATCTGACGGATGATATGATACGGGTATTAGCGGAACATGGTGGTGTGGCGGGGCTTAATTTTTATCCACCGTTTTTAAATACAGATCCTGTGGATAAAGTGAGCCGGATCGAAACAATGTGTGAACATGTAAAGCGTCTGGTCAATGTTGGCGGGATTGAGTGTGTCGGAATCGGGACGGATTTTGATGGGATTGAGGGAAAATTTGAGATCGCTGACTGCACGGATATGAAAAAATTATTTGATGCACTGCAGAAAACAGGGTTCAGTGAGGATGCACTCGAAAAGATCGCATACAAAAATGTGGAGCGTGTGATCCGTGAAGTGATGTGAGAAAATGTAAAGATGTTGACACCAAATAGTGCATACAAACTTCAACATCTTGTAATGAAATAACAAACCGGAATATCCAGGGAAAACTGATATGGATATTCCGATTTTTTAATTCACGACAATAGAATGTTCATAGAGCGTGCATTCTATCGGTTCATCTCCGAATGATACCCCGTATTTTTGTGTTCTGCAATAATACTGTCGATCTCCTCAAGGTCGGTCGTGATCATATCTCCGATGACACTGTGCTTGATCGCTGCCATGGCATTTCCATATTCTAATGCTTTTCTGCAGTCCTTGTGTTTTAAGTAGCCGTAGAGAGCACCGGAAACATAGGCGTCACCGCTTCCGATACGGTCGACCACATCAATGTTGTTGTATGGTTCCTCGCGGTAGTAAGAATCATTTTTTGCAGAATAGATAATGGAAGTAAAATTGTGTTTCTTTGGAGTGATGACCGTGCGCTCTGTGGAGGCAACCACAGAGATAGGATATTCCTCGCAGAAAGACTTCTGGATTTCCTCGATCGTGCCTGTTTTGCCGAAAGTCAGGCGTGCGGTATCTTCGGAGCAGAAGAAGATATCTACATAAGGAAGGATCTGCTCGATGCAGGCTCTTGCCTCCTCGCCGGTCCAGAGATTGGCACGGTAGTTGACATCAAAAGAGATCAGGGTTCCCTGCTCTTTGAATTTGCGGATACATTCGATCGCAAATTTCTGTGCGTTGCCGCCAAGACCTAAGGTGATCCCACTGGTGTGGAACAGGCGTGTGTTATAAAACATGGTTTCCGGCACATCTTTGATGGCGATGTTATTGATGGAAGAATGTTTCCTGTCGTAGACGACACGCGGTTTGCGCGGATAGGAACCATATTCGTAATAGTAAACACCGATGCGGCTGTCATCTGCTGTGTCGGAGATCAGGTAATTTTCACTGACGCGGGAAGCGTTCATCTGGTTTTTGATGAATGCGGCGAGCAGATTGTTAGGAATCTTAGAGATCATTGCTGTCTTTAAGCCGAGTTGTCCGATCTCGGAAGCGATATTTAACTCGGCACCTCCTAAATGTTTCATTAAAGTATCGCCCTGTGCAAGACGTCCGTTGATCGGGGTGGAAAGACGAAGCAGAATCTCTCCTAATGTGATGACATCATATTTGCGGTCCATGGAAAACCCTCCTTAAAAATAGATAGTGTGATATATATGTATGCCTGATTTACGGCAAAACATTTTGGAAAACATAAATCAGTGTTATCATATCCAATGGTTTCATATTACAAAACTAAGTTCTATATTATGAACCAATACATATGTATTATATAACATATTTCAAAAATAAAAAAGAGATAATTGCAAATATTTCACAATTTTTTTGAACAAAAATAACAGAACCTATAAAAAATGCATTAAAGTAAAAACATGTTTGACATTCTGTTTTTCGGTGTTATAATAAAAATATAAATTTTGAAACGACGTTTCACAATGTGAAACATTATTTTTAGGAGGATTAAAATCATGGCAAAGAAAGTTGTTACATTTGGTGAGATCATGCTTCGTCTTGCACCGGAAGGATATTATCGTTTTGTACAGGCTACATCCTACGGCGCAACATACGGCGGAGGAGAGGCTAACGTTGCAGTTTCCTTAGCAAACTATGGTATGGATGCAAGCTTTGTTACAAAGCTTCCGGCACATGAGATCGGACAGGCTGGAGTGAATGCGTTAAGACAGTATGGTGTTGACACATCTGACATCGTTCGCGGTGGTGACCGTGTTGGTATCTACTTCTTGGAGAAGGGCGCAAGCCAGAGACCATCCAAAGTTGTATATGACCGTGCAGGTTCTTCCATTGCAACAGCTACAACAGCTGATTTTGACTGGGATAAAATTTTCGACGGTGCAGACTGGTTCCACTTTACCGGAATTACACCGGCACTTGGCGATAATGTGGCAGCAATCTGCTTAGAGGCATGTAAGGCTGCAAAAGCAAAAGGAATCACTGTAAGCTGCGACTTAAACTACCGTAATAAATTATGGTCCAAAGAAAAAGCAGGCCAGGTTATGGGTGAACTTTGCAAATATGTAGACGTATGTATCTCCAACGAGGAAGATGCAAACGACGTATTCGGTATCAAGTCTGAAGGTACAGAGGTAACTGCAGGCGAGTTAAATAAAGAAGGATACAAAGAGGTTGCACAGAAATTAACAGACCGTTTCGGATTCAAGAAAGTTGCAATCACATTAAGAACATCTATCTCTGCAAATGATAACCGTTGGGCAGCAATGCTTTACGAGGATGGACAGAGCTACTTCTCCAAAGAGTATTTAATGCACATCGTTGACCGTGTTGGTGGCGGTGATTCTTTCGGCGGCGGATTAATTTACGCATGCTTAAACGATTATGCTCCACAGGATACCATCGAGTTCGCAGTAGCAGCAAGCTGTCTGAAACATTCCGTAGAAGGTGACTTCAACATGGTAAGCGTTGACGAAGTTAAGAAATTAGCTGGCGGAGATGCTTCCGGACGTGTTCAGAGATAATAAAATTACGACAAAATCATTTTGTTAATTCCTTTCCCTAATTTAATATAACACCTGTGACAAGCAGGTAATGCGTGGTCTTTTTACCCATTTAGACTGTGCAGACAATGACGGACTGCCGTTTCATGAAGCCAACATGAAACGGCAGTTTTTTTGTTATTTTCCTCTGTATGATAATTTTATATTTTGTGGAAAAACTATTAGGAAAATGGAGGTAGTCATATGAAACAGTTTGAAGGGTATGAAGAATATTTAAAGCAGAGTGAACTTTCGAAACAGACCAGGCAGGTGTATCTGAGGGAGGCGGAAAAATTTGTCCGGTATTTAAATGGAAAGGAAATTACAAAAGATCGGACGATGCTTTACAGAGAAAAATTACGGGAGGAGGACCTTTCTCCTGCGACGATCAATCTTTATGTTATAGCGGTAAATCGATATTTAAGATATTTAGAATGCGGGCAGGCATCTATAAAGACATTAAAAGTGCAGAAAAAACGCAGTGTGGAAAATGTCATTAGCCGGAAAGAGTATCAGGAATTGTTAAATTATGCAAAAAGCAGTGGCAGGAAAAAATATTATTATATTATGAGGACATTGGCACTTACCGGAATACGTGTCAGTGAGCTCCAATATATTACAGTCGAAACATTAGAGACTGGAAGAGTGCAGGTTTATAATAAAGGGAAAATCAGAGACGTTTATTTACCGGATGTTCTGATCCGTGAATTAAAAAAATTTTGCAGAGAGGAAAAAGAAAATGATGGAATCATATTTCGGGGAAGAGGAGGAGATCCGATCAACCGTATCACTGTTTATAAAATGATCGCATATCTTGGGGATATGGTTGGGATTAAAAAAGAAAAGGTTCATCCCCATAGTTTTCGGCATTTTTTTGCAATCAGCTATATGGAGCGCTATGGAAACCTTGCAGAGCTTGCAGATCTGTTAGGGCATACGAGCATTGAAACGACCCGCATCTATACAACGTCTACTGTAGAAGAAAAACGTAGAAAGCTCAATAATCTTGGATTATAGATGCAACAAAATACAATATTATGTTGCATTTGGCAAGTATCTTTTTTACATAATTTTTATGAATATTTCAAATAAATTTAGGGAAAACAGACAAAGATATTATTTCATAAGTTGAAAACATTCATAACAAACAATAAGAAATTAACAGTAAAGATAACGATGCCCTTAATATAAGGAAAGTTTTGGAAACATAATATTGTATTATGTTACTAAACTCATATGTAGAAAGGTTATGTCTTAAATGCATAAAGACATAATGTATTTTCTGTGAAAATACGTGCATATGAAGAACACACACACATGGAAAGTGAGGAAAAAAAATGAGGGCAAAACAAGTAACAGCCTTAATGATGGCTGCAACGTTAGCAGTAACTGGCAACGGCGTTACAGCATTTGCAGAGCCGGTAGCAAATGTTGAAGCTGGGGATGCGGCAACAGAAGCTTTAAACGTTGAAACAACAGAAGAGGTTGAGACAGCAGCAGAGGTTGAGGTAACAGAAGATTCAGAAGACGTGACAAAGAGTGCACAGCAGGATGCTTCTTCCGATGTTACTGTAGAAACAAAAACAAGTGCAACTACAGTAAAAGCAGGTGCGACAGTTACTGTAACAACAACTGTCAAAGGGGATAAATTAACTAATGGTACTCTTACAGTAAAAAGCTATGAGTTGATTGCAACAAAATCTGCAGTTGACACGACAATTGCAACCAGTGCAGATGGTACATTTGTATTTGCACCAGAGAAAGATACGACGTACAAAGTAAAAGCAGTGTTCACACATGCAAGCGAGAAAAATGAATATTATGCAGAAAAAGCGCTTGATGCATTTACTATCGAAGCAGCATCTATCGAAACAAACAGACTTCATGTGCCGGAAGTTACTACCATTAGCAATAAAGATGGAGCTGCTTTAAATACTACAGCTGCTCCGGAAGTAACAGCAGCACTTGAGACAGCAAATAAGTTAGATGAAGCATATGGTAAGTGGACTGTGAAAGATGAGGCAGTTACAACAGCTACAAAAGAGATTGTCTTTACATTCACAGCAACAGACGGTGTATATACCATTGATAACAGTGATACTGCTGCAGTAGAGACAGATAAGACATATGAAAAAACAGTATCTGTTAAAGTTGTTCAGCTTGCTACAGGTGTTTCCATTGAGGATGAAAACGGTGCTATTTCAGCTACAGTAGAGATGGCAACCACCGATAAGAAAGCATTGACAGCAAAAGTTGCTGCCGGATCAGGCAGTGATACTGTTTCCAATGCAAAGGTTACATGGACATCCAGTGATTCCAGCAAAGTAAAAGTTACAGCAACTGGTGACAATGAAGCTGTTATCACAGCAGTTTCTAAAACAGAGGCTGGGAAAGAGGTAACAATTACCGCAACAACAACAGACGGAACCCAGAAAGTCGGCGAGATCAAAGTTGCTGTAAAAGAGGGAATCAATGCAGACAGCATTTCATTTGATTCCAAACTTCCTGAGATTACTTATGAGGGAGCCGGAGATCTTGAAGATTACTACAAAGATTATGTGGCTGCATTAAACAAAAAGACCACAATTGGTACTTACAGCATTAAAGATACATCAGAAACAATTGATTCTGTTGGCGGTGTAGCTAAGACTTCAACTGTAGCTTCTTTGAAAACCAATACAGAAAATTCCCAGACAATCAAAAACGGTTTGACAATTGTTTTCACATTAAGTGATGATGCTGGTCTTACACCGGTTGATGGAAAAACAAAATGGGATACGAAAACAGTTGAGAAGACATACGATGTTGTAATCAACAGAGCAGTGATCAATCGTGATGCTTCTGCGGTAACTGGTAAGTTGGAGAGCAGTTATGCTGCCGGAGCAAAATTAAGTGAGATCTTAGCTGGAAAAAATGATACTGAATTTGATATCGAAGTTCAGAAAAAAGTAGATGGTGCATGGGAAAAAATCGCTGATCTTACAAAGGAAATTCCAAACATCGGTACACTTGCAAATTATCAGGTAAAATATTCTCTGAAAGACAGTGCAAAAAATGTATACACATTAAGCGGTGCAGATGCAAATGGATATAAATATGTATCCTTAAGCGGTGTTTCTATCACACAGCCTGTATTAACAGATGTTAAGGCAGAAAATAAATCTGAGAATTTAACAGCAGATAAATTTAAAGATGGAGATACGCTTACGCTGAAAGCATCTTACAATGAAAAGAAACTTGGAACTGCTAATTATACTGTTTCTTATCAGTGGTATAAACTGAATGAGAAAACGAATAAGTATGAAGCAATTAAAAGTGCAACATCTGATACTTATACGACAAGTACATTTGCTGACATCCCAGGTACTTACTATTGTGAAGTGACAGCAGATGTAAAAACATCTGTGAAAGACTTCCTTCCGGATGCAACAGATGCTCAGGTTGAAGCATACAGCAAACTGGTAAAATCAACAAACAAAGTTACGGTTGAGGCTACTAAGATTACAGTTGATACTACTACTTCAGGTTTAGGCTTAAGCAAAACGGAAGCTACTTATGGTGCTACAGCAGATGTAAAGGCTATCGCAAAGGTTACTGCAGATGATGTTTCTGCTTATCGTGTATATTACAAACAGGTTACTACAGTAGCAAATAAACCGTCTTTAGGTGAAGCAAAAGACATCACAAAGAAATCCGTAAATGAAGATGAAGCTTTCCTGTTCAAGAGTGGAAGAACAATTTCCGAAAGCCTTGGTAACTTAGATGCTGGTACATACAGAATCTACTTAGAGGTTACAGCCGGAAAAGAGACAACAAGCTATGAGATCGGTGATATCAAAGTAGCTCAGAAAGAGATCACCGGATTAAATTCCAAGAATCTTAAAGTTGAGGATGCTACTTATGGTCAGAAGTTCAGCGATGCTAAGATCATTTACAATGACACAGAGATTGATGCAGCGTTAGATTTTGCATTTGTTGATAACACAGTAGCAGACGCTGGAAGCTATACAAGCAAAGAGGTAGCTGTTTCAGTTGTTGATCCAAACTACACAACAGATACAAAGGTAACATTAAAAGCAAATGTAAATGTTGCAAAAGCTCCTCTTTCCGTAACTGCAAAAGATGTAACGATCGAGCAGGGTCAGGAAGCAGCACTTGACGGAACCGTAAAAGGTTTAGTTGGCAAAGATACTGCAAAAGTTACTTATGCAGTATTAGGTACAGATGGAAAAGCTGTTCATTCAACAAAGAACTTAGCAGTTGGTACATATAAGATCCGTGCAACTGTAGAAGATCAGAAAAACTACGATGTAACATCAGTAGTAGATGGAACATTAACTGTAAATGCAGTAGCAGCAACAGGTGTAACTGTAAACACAACTGCATTAAAGATCAATGTTGGTGAATCCAGACAGGTCAGCGCAACAGTAGCTCCTGCAAATGCAGCAGATAAGAATGTTACATGGTCTTCCGACAACACAGCAGTAGCAAAAGTTACATCTGATGGTGTGGTTTATGCAATCGCAGAAGGAACTGCAAATGTTACCGCTAAGACAGCAAACGGCAAGACAGCAACAATCGCAGTAACTGTTTCAACAGTAAAAGCTGATTCTGTAAAACTGAGCGCAAGCAAAGTAACTTTAACTTCTATCGGTGCATCTAAGACAGTAAAAGCAACAGTAAATCCGACAAACACAACAGATAAGACTGTTACATGGAAATCTTCCAATAAGAAAGTTGCAACTGTAGATAAGAACGGTAAGATCGTTGCAAAAGGAAATGGCAAAGCAACCATCACAGTTAAGACAGCAGATGGCAAGAAAGCAACTGTTAAGGTAACTGTAAAACAGGCAACCAAGAAAGTTGTATTAAAAGTAGGCAAGAAGGTTGTAACAGGTAAGACCTATACCTTAAAGGAAGGTAAGAAAGCAACTGTAAAAGCAACTGTAACAGATGCAAAGGGCAAGAAAGTTACTTCCGGAAACCAGAAGATCAAATGGACTACTTCAAATAAGAAAGTAGCAACCATCAGCAAGAGCGGTAAGATCACAGCTAAGAAAGCAGGAACTGTAAAGATCACAGCTAAGACAGCAGATGGTAAGAAAGTAACATTCAAAGTAAAAGTTAAATAATTGAAAACCTGAAACATACGGACACATGACCTGAGATGCGATAATCCTCTGGTATCGGCATTGATGGAAAAATCAGGGATCACGAACGGGCGGCATAAAGTTTTGTGCCGCCCGTTTTGTGTGAAATATGTCTAATATGGTACAGCCGGATGTGTTGCAGTTTTCACAAAAATAATTTGAAAACGCTTATTTTGCTGACTTTTTGGGGAAAATAATGATATAGTAAAAATACTGGGTGGAGAATTACCTGTATGTTATCGTTTAAAATGGAAACTGGAGAAAGGAGAATCAGAAGAATGTTTGAAATCGGAGAATATGTTGTGTGTGGCGCGAAAGGTGTCTGTCAGATCAGGGATATTACCCATATTGATATGTCGGGAGCAGACAAAGAGAAGCTGTATTACGTTTTAGCCCCGGTCGGAGATAAGAATGGGACTATTTATGTTCCGACGGACAGTGAAAAGATTATAATGCGCAGAACGATTTCAAAAGAAGAGGCAGAGAGGCTGATTGACGAATTACCGCAGATTGAACTTCTGTGGGTGCCGGATGACAAACAGCGTGAGGAAACATACAAAGAGGCACTCCGTACCTGTGATTATCATGCATGGGTGAGCATTGTAAAGACTTTGTATCAGCGGAAAAAAGAGCGGTTGGCACAGGGAAAGAAAGCAACTGCAGTGGATGAACGCTATATGAAAGCGGCCGAAAATGGACTGTATGGTGAGTTGTCGCTGACACTTGGAGTACCGAGGGAAAAGATGGAAGATTATATCAGAGAGAGACTTTCGTAAGGAAGGGATTTGACCGGATAGTGAGTGTACAGACAGACGGATCGTCAGAAAAAAAGGTGGGCAGCTGGCAGAAATTTGATCCTGGGATCAATTCTGGAAGCTGTCCACCTTTTTTAGAAGGGATTGTTATGTAACTGTCAGATCGTCGTGTTCACGCCGTTAACGGCAGCATGTTCATCCTCGTCCATCGGGATGACAAGGCATTTTCTGCCGTCGATGACCTGGGAGTGGATCTGGTCGACTTTTTCCGGTTTGACACGCAGAATGACGTCGTAGGTCTTGACTGCCGGGACGTCATCCCCGTCAGATTCTTCTACCGGAAGAGTGCGTGTTTCTTCTAACTGCTGTTTCAAATTTTCAACCTGCTGTACCAACTCTAATTTTTCTTTGCGTCTGGCATTTGCCTCCACCAGTTTCGGATCTACTAAATGTTCTGCGACCGGGACTTCTTCTCCAAATACATTTTCATAGGTCTGTTCGATCACAGCTGCCTGTTCTTCGGTCACACCGCTCTCTGCGAGTACGGAAGAGATTGTGCTCTTTGTGACAGGAACCGGTTCTGGTTCATCTTCTAAAGCGACCGGGATCAGGTCATTTAAGTTGTCCTGGATATCCATGAAAATGGCATCGCTTTCGTCATCATCTTCCCCGATGACTTCTTTTACAATGCTCTGGAACGTAAGTTTCTGTTCGGTAGCTGTAAATTTAGAGCCACAGCCAAGACCGGATTCCATAAATTCGGAGTGCGGTGTCTTGGTGTCTCTGGTGTAAAACATGACAGAGTGGATATCAGTGCTCCGGTCGGTAAAAGCAGGGAAAACAAATCCGGTGTCAGGAGCTCCAACGACCCAGTCGCGGATACGCGGTCCGATACGGTTTTCATCCTCACGGTAGCCAAGTCCCGGTTTGGTCAGGTTGACCGGGCAGATCGCGCAGAGCAGATACTCGTAAACTTCCTCGGACTCGTCTAATTTATTATTATCAGAAGTTTTTGTCATAACGTCGTAGGCATCGTGGAATACAAGGATCAGATAGTTTCCGACATAGTCGTAGCTGTCAATGACAAGATCATAAAATGCATCCATCAGATCATCATTTTTTAAGGCACTCTCGCGCAGTCCCATCAAAAACTGCTGTCTGCCGCCGGCAGCTTCCTCCGCAGTCGGAAATTCCAGCTCTAAAAGGTTATTTCCAATCGTACCGGACATTACTTTTTTTGCAATCTCTAAGTATTTGTAAAATTCCTCATCTTCCAGATTTAAAAATGTCTCCCCGAAAGAAGTTACCTTATTGTGGTCGGCATCCACATAGCAGCCACACAGTCTTGTAAAAGTGCAGGCATCCTTCTTAAAACGCCGTTTTAATTCTAAAATATCTTTTTTGTTCATAAATCTATATCTCCGTTTCTGAGGGGATGCCATACAAAAGATAGCGCAGGCTGTTTCATGTCCCCGTAATCTGCAGGAAATATTATAACGAAATTTTAAAACCGGTGCAAGGGGTTATGATTTCCCGTCACGGACAACGGCGTGCTCCATTAACCAGTCACACCATACTGCGTAGTATTTTCCGAGGGGATGCGCATTATCATTGCTGTACTGTGTGCCGAGATTGCCGTTTGCATCGTCAAAAAGTTCATTGATGTCCAGATAATAAATGGTCCGTTGATCGGCTAATGTCGAAATTTTTTGATTAAAGGCGTTGATATTGGCATTATTGAATGTCTTATCCGAGTCTGAGCGCTGTGCAGTCACATGAAGATTTGCTTCCACATAAATGATCGCATCCGGCTGCATGGTTTGCAGAAAATTTACAAACGACGCATATTTTTCAAATGTCTGTGTGACATCGTAGCCAAGTTCATTAATGCCGAGCATCAGATATATTTTATGATAGGTATGGCTGGCTAAAAGATCAGAGATACTGACCTTTCCGATACCGTCCACCATAATTTTTTTGTTTTCCAGATCATAGATACTGAGACCCGAATCACAATAAAAGGTGGCATTGCCCAACGTACCATATTCTTTTAATCCGACAGTGCGGGAATCACCGATCATTAAAGCGTCATCGAAATAATCTGCATCAACAGTGGTCATTTCTGTCATCGGAACTTCTGTGTCCGGGATATCCTGCCGGTCTGTATTGTCAGATGGCGCACCGGAAGTGTCCGATGGTGTCGTGGTGTCCTGTTTTTGTGCGGCGGAGACAGAAGACACGGACAAGGAAGTATTTTTGGCTGCATTTATGTTTAACGTTACATATAAGTAAATGAGTGGAATCAGAAGGCAGCTTATCAAAAAGAAAAAATAAAACAATATGGCAGATATTTTTTTTCGCATAGTGTTCCTTCGTTAAAATCTGAAATATAAAAATGGGTCATTAGAGCCAACGTAAATACAGTAAACAGAAGCCCAGAAAATTGCCAGATAGACAAAAATTTCTGGCACAGAGCCCCTGATTTTTTTTAAAAAGCGGACCGGAAACCTTGTAGAAAAAAGGAAGCCGGCAGGGATGATAAAGCGGAAATCATTTAAATTTTTCCAGAAATCATTCACATAAATAATGGCATCATCGGCGGAAAAAAATGGAAATAATTTCCGGGTGTAGACTTCGATACTGCCGGGATCACTGATTCCAAAGAGCATCCACGACAATGGGATCAGAACTGCCATATAAAGATGTCCGGCCAGCGCGTATCGGTCCGTCAATTTTTTCAACAGCAGTTTTTCTGTCAATACAATGACGAACAGGGAAAATCCCCACAGAATAAAATGAAATTCTGTGCCATGCCAGATTCCGGTAAGTATCCACACGACAAGCAGGTTGCGGATCCATTTGCAGGTACCTGTGCGGTTACCGCCAAGTGGAATATAGATGTAGGTCTGAAACCATTGTCCAAGTGTAATATGCCAGCGCCGCCAGAATTCTGTCATGCTTGTGGAGAGATAGGGGTGCATAAAGTTTATGGGAAGCTTAAAACCAAGCATTCTGCCCAGACCTGATGCCATCAGGGAATAACCATAAAAATCAAAGTAAATCTGGAAAGAATATGCATAGATTCCAAGCCATGCAAGCGGTGTGGAGATACTTTCATATCCGATCGTGCCAACATTTGCCCACAGACTGCCAAACTGATTCGCCAGAATCGCTTTTAAGCCAAGTCCCCGGATAAAAAGTTTCATACCCTCCGCAAGATTTTCGGGCAGAAAGCGTCTTGCGCTGTGAAGCTGCCTGCGCAGCATCTCATACGGGGTAATTGGTCCGGAAATTAATTTTGGGAACATGCTGATGTAAGTGCCGAATGTCACAAAATCCCGTTCCGGTAAAATACGTCCGTAATAGATATCAAAAAGATATGCAGTCAGCTGGAACGTATAAAAACTGATTCCGAGCGGCAGAGATAAATGTCTGGAATATTTAAACAAAAACAACCATAAAAAATCGAAAAAAATAACTTTTGTCAAAAAGAGTCTCTTTTTTCCTGGATTGTGTATCTGATAAAGGCGGATTCCGAACACATAATTGAGATAGGTCAGAACCATTAACAGAAACAGTGCATATGGCTGTTTGATCACTCCGACTGCATAAAACAGGATGCTCCCTGCAAAGAGCGTACTGTTTCTGAAAGCAGCAGGTGTGACATAATAGGCAAACAGAAATAATGGCAAAAAAATAAAAATAAAGTTGAGACTGCTAAATACCATGCCAGGATCCTTTACTGCATAGACATTTCTTATTTTAAAATATCGGCGATCACATCGTGCGGGATCGTAAATTCCACAACACCCATAGACATCGGACCGACATCGCCCTCGTTGAAGCTGATGACGAGATTTCCGTCAGCATTAATATAGAAGGAAGTGTCATCGTTAATGGAGGTAAAGTTCCATTCAGGAACTTCCGTATCATCCAGCCAGTAGGAGACATTTTCATCGGCATCCATCTGCCCGCGCATCTGGGATTTGATGTTTTCACTGATCGGAGTGATATAGTCAGATCCCTCTTTAAAAAGATCTTTTAACGCAAGGCGTTCCCCGGTCTTTAAATCAATCGTGTAATAATAATCCATCTCATAACCGCTTCCGGCAGCCTGATAACACATCAGTTTTAAGGTAAAATAGTCGTCAGTTGTGTTGATGACCTCATGTTTGATCATGATATCCTGATAACCTTCGTTGTTCATGTTCTGTTTGAACTCTGCGATCAGGCTGTCGCTGATCTTTTCAATCTCCGCATTGATCTCATCGGTTGATTTTTTTAAATTTTCCCCAACCGGGTCTTCCGTTGTTTTTTCAGTGGAAGCGACAGTTTCCGGTACCAGTTTTGGAACATTGACATCGGCGTTGTTTCTGTCGCTGCTGTACTGGTAATCGCGGAATGTGACGACCTCGATCAAATTTCCAAGCAGTGGGATCTGTTCCATCGCATAGGCGACACTCGGTGAAGTATTTGGCAGGATGACAAACGCTGCGATCGCTGCGGCAGCGCCAACCCAGATTCTTGTGATAATGGTTTTATTGTGTTTGTTCTTCTTCTCGGCTTTCGCCTGATTCATTTTTTCTTTCATTTTTATGACCTCCTTTTCAGGCATTTGCGAGGTGTCATAGGATTTTTTTAATTCATAAAAATCATTGGTGTTCATTCGGTTACCTCCATTTTCAGTTTTAACTTCTGCATACTGCGGTACAGACGGCTTTTTATGGTATTGACATTTTCATTTAAGACGCGGGCGATATCTTCGATTTTTAAGTCCTCGAAATACCGAAGTTCCACGATCGCCTTATCCTCCGGGGACAAAGAATCGAGCGCAGTTCTAAGATCTAAGTCCTGATACTGGTCCGGTTTTCCCTCTGCGATCAGTGAATCCTCGTAAGAAATGGTATCCGGCCGCTTTAAATGATGAAAAATCTCATTTAACATGATGCGGTAAATCCAGGTCGCCGCATATTCCGGCTGCCTTAGGGAAGCACTGTTTTTGATCGCCAGATAGGCTCCGTTTTGTACAATGTCACTGGCATCGTCGGGATTATGTACATAGCTGTATGCAAGATGATAGTAGCGGTTGTAATTCTCAAGCAGCAATCGTTCGATGAGATCATCATTAGATTCTGCTGTATGTTTTTTTTCTTTTCCGGAAAAGAATTTCAAGATCAGATCCTCCTTTGCAAATATTTGATTCTTTCGAATCATCTGACTATTAGATATAGCATAACCACAAAAAGTTTCAAAATCAATGCAAAACATCAAAAAGGTATGGTATAATGTGCGTAAGCATTGAGCAGTGCCAACGAAGTGAACAATAAAAAATGACTGCTTGCAGGCACTTTTTTATTGTTTGCTTCGTTGATAGGGCGAAAGCCCGTCAGTCCGGAAAATCTCTGATTTTTCGGACGTGCACTGCGGAATGGAGTGCAGCAAGAATTAAAAATGGAGACAAAAACAATGGACATAAGATTTGCAACAATGAATGATATAGATGCGGTCACAGAGTTGGAAAGACAGTGTTTTCCACCGGAAGAAGCAGCAGAAAAGGATTCTTTTGAAAAACGCCTGACCGTATTCCCGAATCATTTCTGGTTACTGGAGGATTCCGGGAAACTGGCAAGCATGATCAATGGAATGACGACAGATATTCCAATCCTGCGGGATGAGATGTTTGAGGATGCCACAATGCACCGTGAAGAGGGACAGTGGCAGATGATCTTTGGAGTGGCAACGCTGCCGGAGTATCAGAAAATGGGATGTGCGTCGAAACTCATGGAGCGCGTGATCGCGGATGTCAAAGAGCAGGAACGAAAAGGGATCGTTTTAACGTGTAAAGAGAGTCTTATTCCATTTTATGAGAGATTTGGTTTTGTAAATGAAGGAAAGTCCATGTCAAAGCACGGGGGAGCCGTGTGGTATGATATGCGGCTGGTATTTGAAGAATTGTAGGGAAAAGGAATTATTATAATATGAAGAAACACAGATTGCCATACATGGTTGCAGGGGCAGTATTGTTTGCTGCACTTTTTACCGGATGTACCAATGAGCGCTTAGAAGATGAACTGGATTTCCGCAAGATTGGGATTAACAGTATGCAGTCCGGTGATTATGAAGGTGCAGTGGCTGCTTTTAACAGCGCACTATCCCAGTGTGTGGGGAAGATTACAGATACAGAACTCGACATCTGCTATTATAAGGCGGCAGCACAGTATGCCGGTGGAGATATAGAGGGAGCTCTTGCTACTTATCAGGCGATGATCGATTATGATGAGGAAAACGGCAACGCATATTATCTGCATGGATGTCTGAGTCTAAAGCAGCAGGATACGGATACGGCAAAAAAAGATTTTGCCAATGCTGTCAAATATAACCCGGATGATTATGAACTGTATGTTGGGATTTATGAGAACCTTGCCGGTAATAATATGACTGAGGAAGGGGAAGAGTATTTAAACAAAGCGTTTGATATCAAGGGAAATTCCGCAGAAAATCTTACCTGGCGCGGCAGGATTTATTATCTGCTCGGACAATATGATAATGCAGTCAAAGAGTTAGAAGGAGCAGTCAAAAAGGACAGTGCCAAAGCAAACCTTTATCTTGCACAGGTCTATGAAGCGGAAGAAGATTCTGCAAATGCGGAAAAATATTATCAGGCATATGTCGACAGTGGTACGGCTGACTCTGTGGCAATGAATGCGCTTGCCGAGATCCAGATGGAAAAAGGCAACTATGAAGCGGCGTTAGAGGATATCAGACAGGGACTTGCGATGGATAATGTCACAAATCAGCAGGAACTTTTGTCAAATCAGATCATTGCTTATGAGTACAGCGGTGATTTTTCATCTGCGTGGGATGTCGTTCAGCAGTACGTTTCCCTTTATCCGGATGATGAGGCGGCGCAGAGAGAATATATCTTTTTAAAGAACCGCCAGAATACGGATGCGGGCAGCGATGCAGAAAGTACGGATTCTTCAGATGAAGGGCAAAACTCTACGGGAAATAGTTCCACGGACGATAGCTCTGCACAAAGTGATACCACGAATGATAGTTCTACAGGAGACAGTTCTGCGGAGAATCGTTCAGCACAGAGTGATTCGACAGGGGATAATACTGCGGGAGACAGTTCTTCACAGGATACAGGAAATTAGAATTAGAGACAGCAAGGGAGGAACACATGCCAGAACCCATTAAAATAGAAGAAGTAAAAGAGCGTGTCATTTTAGTCGGTGTCAGCGAACAGGATGGTGACGATGCGGAAGATTCCGTCGCAGAATTAGCAGAACTTGTAAAGACAGCAGGAGCAGTTACCGTCGGTACGCTGATCCAGAAACGTGAACTGATCCATCCGGGCACCTATGTTGGAACCGGAAAAGTGCAGGAAATCGCCGACATGATCGCGGAACTAGGTGCGACCGGTATCGTCTGTGATGATGAGTTATCGCCGGCACAGCTCAAAAACTTAGAGCAGATGTTAGATACAAAAGTCATGGACCGGACGCTTATTATCCTCGATATTTTTGCGGCGAGGGCAACAACAAGCGAGGGAAAGATCCAGGTCGAGCTGGCGCAGTTGAAATACAGGCTGAGCCGTCTGACCGGTCTCGGGCGTTCCATGTCAAGACTTGGCGGTGGTATCGGAACCAGAGGCCCCGGTGAGAAAAAGTTGGAGATGGACAGGCGTCTGATCAAAGACCGTATTGCGCAGTTGAACCGTGAATTAAAAGAAGTGAGGAAACACCGTGAGATCACGCGCGCCCAGAGGGAAAAGAAACAGATCCCTGTGGCTGCGATCGTCGGATACACCAATGCGGGAAAATCAACACTTTTAAACCACTTAACGGGAGCGGGAGTGTTAGAGGAAGATAAGCTGTTTGCAACTTTAGATCCGACAACGCGTGTCTTAGAACTGCCGGGCAGACAGGAAATTCTTCTGACGGACACGGTCGGTTTTATCCGGAAACTGCCGCATCATCTGATCGAAGCATTTAAGAGTACCTTAGAGGAAGCCAAATATGCGGACTATATTCTGCATGTGGTAGATGCTTCCAATCCACAGCGGGACAAGCAGATGCACATAGTGTATGATACACTCTACCAGCTCGATATCAGGGAAAAAACGGTTATTACCCTATTTAATAAGCAGGATCAGGTCACAGATGAGGAGCCGATCCGTGATTTTAAGGCAGATTATACATTGGCGGTTTCCGCAAAAAAGGGAACAGGATTAGAGGAGTTGAAAGAACTTTTCTGTACGCTGCTGCGGGATAATAAAATATTAGTGGAGCGTACAATCTCTTATCAGGAGGCTGGAATTTTACAGCAGATCAGAAAGAGTGGAGAACTTTTAGAGGAAGAGTACCGGCCGGAGGGCATTTTTATCCGCGCCTATGTCACGCCGGAAATCTATGGCAGTTTATAGAGGCTTTGTGTTTACGAAGATTTTTGCATATGGTACACTGATATAAAATTTGACAGAATACAGACAAAATTTTGCACAGAAGCGATGAAAGCGTGCTTCGGAATGGAGAAATTATGACAATATTAATTCAAAATGGACAGGTGATCAATCCTGCCACAGGGATGAATGAAGTTGCAGATGTATTGGTGGAAAATGGTGTTGTTTCTAAGATCGAAAAAGGGATCAAAGAGAAAGCAGACCGGAAGATCAATGCAAAGGGATGTTTTGTCATGCCGGGATTTATTGACATGCATGTGCATCTGCGTGATCCGGGATTTGAGGAAAAAGAGACGATCGAGACAGGCTGTCGGGCAGCAGCACACGGTGGATATACAACGATTCTTGCAATGCCGAACACCAAACCGGTTGTTGACAATCCGGATGTTGTAAATTATGTGCATAATAAGGCAAAAACGGTCGGACTTGTAAATGTATTACAGGTGGGTGCCGTGACAAAAAATCAGGAAGGAAAAGAACTTGCGGATATTGAGGGAATGGTAAAGGCTGGAATCCCTGCAATCAGTGAGGACGGAAAATCCGTCATGAATGCCCAGCTATACCGCGAGGCGATGGAAAAAGCTGCAAAATTGGGCATTGTGGTACTTGCACATTGTGAGGATAAAAATCTTGTCAATGGCGGTGTCATGAATGAGGATGAGCATGCAAGAGAACTTGGATTAAAGGGAATCACCAATTCCGTAGAAGATATCATTGTTGCAAGAGATATCATGCTAAGCCACGACACCGGGGCAAAACTTCATTTATGTCATTGCTCAACGGAAGATTCCGTCATGATGGTCGATCTTGCAAAGCAGAAGAATGTAAAAGTTACCGCAGAAGTATGTCCGCATCATTTTACACTGACTTCGGATGATATACGCAAGATCGCACCGGAAATGGATGTGGAAAAGAATGTGATTGCTGCGGATGCGGATGCAGATACTAATTTTAAGATGAACCCGCCGCTTCGTACTAAAAAAGACGTGGAGGCACTAAGAGTGGGATTTCGTGACAATATTATGGATGTGATTTCTACCGATCATGCACCGCATACATTTGCAGATAAAAATACCTCCATGAAGAATGCGCCGTTTGGAATCGTCGGACTTGAAACCGCAGCATGCTTAACCTATACAGAACTGGTACTTGGCGGTTATCTGACACCGATGCAGATGGCAGAAAAAATGAGTTATAATCCGGCGAAGATCGTCGGACTTGACAAGGGCGATATCGCTCCTGGAAAGACAGCAGATATCGTGATCTTTGATCCGAATGAAACTTATAAGATCGATAAAAACAAATTTGCAAGCAAGGGAAGAAATACCCCGTTTGACGGAAGAACGGTGACCGGAAAAGTAAAAATGACGATCGTTGGCGGTCATATCGTATATGAGGAATAAAAAAGCGGGTAGATAAAAGGAGAAAATTCATGCAGACAAAGGACACAAAATTTGAGGAAACTGCGATCATCATCCGGCAGGAAGAAATCGCGGACGATATTTACAGTATGTGGCTGCGCACAGAGCACATCGCAGCACATGCAAAAGCAGGACAGTTTGTTTCTGTCTACTGCAATGAGGGAAGCAGACTGCTTCCAAGACCGATCAGTATCTGTGAGATCGACAGAAAGGACGGTGCGATCCGTCTGGTATACCGTGTGGCAGGAAAGGGAACCGCAGAATTTTCCGGCATGCGCACCGGTATGCAGTTAAAAGTGGTAGGACCGCTTGGAAATGGATTCCCACAGAAAAACAAAAAGGCATTTCTGATCGGTGGAGGAATCGGAATCCCGCCAATGTTAGAACTTGCCAAAGAGTTAGACTGCGAGAAACAGATCGTGCTTGGATTCCGGGATGAGCTTTTCCTGCTGGAAGATTTCCGTAACCGCGGACAGATCTATATTGCAACGGAGGATGGCAGTGCCGGAACAGAGGGAAATGTACTTGATGCGATCCGTGAGAACGGACTGGATGCAGACATCATTTATGCCTGTGGACCAACCCCGATGCTGCGTGCAATCAAAGAATATGCCGCAGAGCAGAACATCGAGTGCTGGATTTCCATGGAAGAGCGCATGGCATGCGGTATCGGAGCCTGTCTTGCCTGCGTGTGCAAGTCAAAAGAAAAAGATGCACACAGCAATGTAAAAAATAAGAGAATCTGTAAAGAGGGACCGGTATTTCTTGCACAGGAGGTAGAATTCTGATGAACATGAAAGTAGATTTATGTGGAGTGACATTAAATAATCCGGTCATGACTGCGTCCGGAACGTTTGGCGCCGGGGAAGAATATTCGGAGTTTGTGGATTTAAACCGTCTTGGTGCTGTTGTGACAAAGGGTGTTGCCAATGTACCGTGGGAAGGAAATCCGACACCGCGTGTGGCTGAGGTATACGGGGGCATGTTAAATGCGATCGGACTTCAGAATCCGGGTATTGATCTTTTCATTGAGCGCGATATTCCTTTCTTAAAGAAATATGATACCAGAATTGTGGTCAATGTATGTGGACATACAACGTCGGAATACATAGAAGTTGTGGACAGACTTGCAGACCAGCCGGTCGATCTTTTAGAGATCAATATTTCCTGTCCGAATGTAAAAGAGGGCGGAATTGCCTTTGGACAGAATCCAAAGATGGTTGAAGATATCACAAGAGAGATCAAGGCGCATGCAAAACAGCCTGTCATCATGAAACTTTCACCGAATGTAACAGACATCACGGAGATGGCGCGTGCGGCAGAAGCCGGCGGTGCGGACGGTTTATCGTTGATCAACACGCTGACAGGAATGAAGATCGATATCCACAGACGCACGTTTGCACTGGCAAACAGAACGGGCGGCATGTCAGGTCCTGCCGTGCATCCGGTTGCAGTGCGCATGGTATATCAGACCGCACAGGCGGTAAATATCCCGATCGTTGGTATGGGCGGGATCATGAATGCAGATGATGCGATCGAGATGATCCTTGCGGGAGCAACGGCAGTGTCTGTCGGAACAGCAAACTTTACCAATCCACAGGTAACCATGGAGATTGTTGACGGAATCCGCGATTATATGGAGCGTTATCAGGTAAAAGATATCAAAGAACTCGTAGGCGCAGTACACGATAGATAAATCACAGGGGAATGTAAGTTATGAAAATATTAAAAAAAATCATTTGTATCTGTCTCGTTGCAATCCTGGCAGCAGGGCTTTTTCCCGGTGCACAGACAGAGGTTTATGCAGCTGGAAAGCCGGTACAGTTAGTATCCTGTAAACTAAATTCCGGTGGCAGCAAGGTGACAGTAAAAGCAAAAGTTGCCGGAAAACAGAAAGGAATGGGAAACAAGCTTTACCTGTTTTCGGTGGATGCCAATGTAAAAGAGAATGCAAAGCTTACCGGAAAACCGGTGGCTTCGGCCAACTTTAAGAAAGGTACAGTTACATTTTCCGTAAAATATAAAAGCAGTATGCTTTGTCAGAAATTTGTGGCTGCATACAAAAAAGGGAAAAAATATGCAGCAATAAGCGGTGCACAGTACATTACCAATCCGGAAGTATTAGCATCCTACACCGGAACCGGCGTAAAGACTACCTCTAAAAAGGGACTGCAGCCGGACTGGGCAGACCATACATCCGTAAAAAAGCTTCGTACACAGCATGTTGTCTTAAACTGGTCAATTGAAGAAATTTTAAACAAAGACTGCGGAAATAAAGAGGTGTATAAATACCGCGGAAAAAAATATACATTTGACAGGGATCGTGTAAACTGGCTGCAGGATCAGGTGCGTCAGTATATTGACGATGGATCCAAAGTATATGTGATCCTGCTTCTTGGCAAAGACGCAAAAGGCCAGGCGGGCAAAATGAGTTATGGCGGTGGAAAAATATTCTCTTCCATTAAGACAACATCAGCAGCAGGATGCCGTACCTGGGAAGCATTTATGAGTTACATGGCAGAGAAATTTGGCAATGAACAGCATTTGGTGTCCGGATGGATCTTGGGAAATGAGGTTGACAGCCCTTATGACTGGAACTATGCGGGCGGAAAAAGCTTAAGTGCGTATATGGATGATTATGCGCGGGCATTCCGCATTGCATATAATGCCACAAAGAGTGTCAGCAGCCATTCAAAGGTATATATCAGCCTTGATTATAACTGGAATCAGGATGTCGATGGAGGCGGGAACAGCTTTTTCTCGACGAAGAATACACTGGACACATTTTATTCGAAACTGAAAGCGCAGGGGAAGATCTGTCCAAACATTGCATATCATGCATATTCACAGGGTCTTGTGGAGCCAAAATTCTGGGATGACTCTTTAGCAGGCAGTGGTGTGGATTCCACGATCATTACCATGAAAAATATTTCTGTCCTGACGGAATATGTAAAAAAGAAGATCGGCAAAGATGCAACGATCATGCTTGCAGAGCAGGCGTTCAATTCGACACAGGGAGAAGAGCTGCAGGCAGCAACATATGCGTATGCTTACTATATCAGCGAAGGCAATAAGATGATCGAATCCTTTATCTATGCGAGAGATACCGAACCGCAGTCGGATGTGGATCAGGGCTTTTACTGGGGACTTCGCGATATCAATGGCAGAGAGCGTAAAATATATAATACATTTAAAGTGATCGATTCAAAGGAGTCTTTGGATAAGACGAAGAATCTTCTCTCTTATACAGACTTAAGTTCATGGACACAGATTCCTGGAATTAAAAAGTCTACTTTTAAAAATAACCGTTCCATCAAAAACAAATGGCCGCTAGTACAGTCAACCAGCCTGTATGTGTGTCTTGCGGATGATAACTGGCAGAGAGAGACAACTTATGTCTACGACGGAAAGAAACATAAACCTGCAGTAACGGTAAAACGTAATTATACCGGAAAGACGGTTCCGAAAAAGAATTATTCCGTAAAATATCTGACAGACTGCAGGAGTATCGGAGTGCATCGTATTCAGATTAAATTAAAAGGTGATTTCCGCGGAACGATCATCCGGGAGTTTACGATCGCACCGCAGAATGCAATGCTGAATGACCTGGTGATGACGTCAAATTCTGCTACGGTAAGCTGGAATGTACCAAAGAAGACCAAAGAGCAGATTACCGGTTATATGATCCAGTATACGGATGGAGAAGGTGGTTTTTATTCGACACCGGAAAAAGATATCCATCTGATCAAGATCAAAAACAGCAATAAATTAAAATATACGATCAAGGGACTTACCAAGGGCAAACGCTATTTTGTAAGAATAACGACCTATAAAACAGTTATGGTAGATGGCAAACCAAAAGATATCATTGCCGGATGGGGATATGATGATATCAAATATGATTATGCCACAGATCCGGTCGTGCCGGAACCGGATACAGAAGAGGATACCTTAGAATAAGCGATTGAGGTAATGTGAAATACGATGCCGGAATTAAGATTTATAATAGCAGACAGACTCCCGGAGCGGGAACTGGATTATTTAAAACAGAATATCAGACCGGAACCGGATCTGAAACTGGTGGTAACAGGGAAAAATAATGCCAATCGCAGAGCAGAGTTTTCTCTGTTCCCGCCAGAAGAAAGTGTGCTCATCTCTACAGATGGGCACATTATTTCTAATATGGATCAGCTTGGAATGGCAACGCTGGGATATATCGGACCGGGCGGAGCAGAGAATGAGAGCACAGGAGAAGTACCGGACGATGTGATTACAGAAATTGGTAGTCAGAACGTGAATTGTAATGACAGCACAGATGAAGTGACGGAGGGAATCGAAGAACAGGGAATGCAGGCTGCGGTTATGTTAATCGAAGGTCTTGAGGAAGTGGATGAAACGTTTCTGCTTCGTGCGTATGAACGTAAACATGGTATTCCGTGGACGATCGTCACGACAGAACGCTGCATCGTGCGGGAGATCACGCTGGATGATTTAGACGGCCTGTTTGCACTGTATGCCGGGGAGGGAATGACGGAATATTTAGACCCGCTGTATGAATACGAAAAGGAAAAAGAGTATCAGCGGTCGTATATTAACTATATGTACCGCCTTTATGGGTACGGCATGTGGGTCGTGATCGAAAAGGCGACGGGAAAACTGATCGGGCGGGTCGGGATCGAGAATCGTGAGGCGTGTGACGGTGAGCCGGAACTTGGATATATGATCGACGTATCGTATCAGAGAAAAGGATATGCAACAGAGGTCTGTCTTGCTGTGATCGGTTACGCATGGAATTTTCTTGAATTCGATAAATTAAACTGTCTGATCCAGAAAGGAAATAAAGCATCGAAATGTCTGGCAGAAAAACTGGGATTTATGTTCCGGGAGGAAATGGATCTGGACGGAAAATGCATGAAACGCTATACCATAAGCAAAAGCGGGGCATGATATCATCAATAAACGTTGCATTTTCCATAAAAATAAAATATAATATAAACTACTAAAAAAGGGATAAAGTGGGTGAGGCACATGGCGGATTTTTCATCAGAATCACTGGATCTGCAAAAAAAAGTAAAAGAAGAGGACGATAACATCAAGCCGATGAAAGAGTTTGAGAGTCCGGAAAAACTATATGACGAACTGATCGCCAGCGTGCGAAAGTATCATCCATCGACAGATATATCGCTGATCGAGAAAGCATATCATGTTGCGAGGGATGCACATGAGGGACAGGCAAGAAAGTCCGGCGAGCCATATATCATCCATCCATTGTGTGTTGCGATTATTTTAGCGGAGTTAGAGCTGGATAAGGAGACGATCGTTGCAGGACTTTTACATGATGTTGTGGAAGATACTGTTATGACGGATGAACAGATTGCACAGGAGTTTGGAGATGAGGTTGCTCTTCTGGTAGATGGTGTTACCAAATTAGGACAGCTCTCTTATGATGCGGATAAAGTGGAGGTTCAGGCAGAGAATCTTCGTAAGATGTTCCTTGCAATGGCAAAGGATATCCGTGTTATCCTGATCAAGCTTGCGGATCGTCTTCACAATATGCGTACGCTCAAATACATGACACCTGAGAAGCAGAAGGAAAAAGCGCGTGAAACGATGGATATTTACGCACCAATCGCACAGCGTCTTGGTATTTCCAAGATCAAGATCGAGCTGGACGATCTCTCACTCAAGTATTTAGAGCCGGATGCCTATTATGATCTGGTACATCAGATCGCACAGCGCAAGAGTGTCAGGGACGAATATGTACAGAAACTGGTGGAAGAAGTGCGTCAGCACATCAAAGATGCAGGAATTCCTGCACAGGTTGACGGACGTGCAAAACATTTCTTCAGTATTTACAAAAAAATGGTCAATCAGCACAAGACATTAGACCAGATTTATGATCTGTTTGCCATCCGCATCATCGTGGATTCCGTCAAGGACTGTTATGCAGCACTCGGTGTGATTCATGAGATGTATAAGCCGATTCCGGGACGGTTTAAAGACTACATTGCGATGCCTAAGCCGAACATGTACCAGTCACTCCATACGACTCTGATCGGACCGACCGGTCAGCCGTTTGAGATACAGATCCGTACCTTTGAGATGCATCGTACAGCTGAATATGGTATCGCTGCCCATTGGAAGTACAAAGAGGCAAGTAACAATGGCGGTGTGTCACAGCCAATGACCGTTACCGAAGAGGAAAAGCTGAGCTGGCTCCGTCAGATCTTAGAGTGGCAGCGCGACATGTCAGATAATAAAGAGTTCATGAGCCTGCTAAAGAGCGATCTTGACCTGTTTTCCGATACGGTATTCTGTTTTACACCGACCGGAGATGTCAAGAATCTTCCGACCGGTTCCACGCCGATCGACTTTGCTTACAGTATTCATTCCGCGGTCGGCAATAAGATGATCGGTGCAAAAGTCAACGGAAAACTGGTTCCAATCGACTACATCATCCAGAACGGTGACCGTGTGGAAGTAATCACTTCCCAGAATTCAAAGGGACCGAGCCGTGACTGGTTAAATATTGTAAAAAGCACCCAGGCGAAAAATAAGATCAATCAGTGGTTCCGCAGTGAGTTAAAAGAAGAAAATATTACACACGGCAAGGAACTTTTGATCGCATCGGCAAAATCCAAGGGAATCAATTTCCCGGATATCAATAAGCCGGAATATCAGGAGAAAATTTTAAGAAAATATGGTTTCCATGACTGGAATTCCTGCCTTGCAACGATCGGACATGGTGGTTTAAAAGAAGGTCAGATCGTAAACCGCATGTATGAGGAATACAAAAAAGACCATCTTGCGTGTATCACGGATGATGAAGTGCTTGAGACCATTGCCGAGAATAAAGATAAGGTCGTACAGAAACATTCCAAGAGCGGTATCATTGTAAAAGGACTTTATGATGTGGCAGTGCATTTTTCAAAGTGCTGCAGTCCGGTACCGGGAGACGAGATCGTTGGATTTGTAACCAGAGGCCGAGGTGTTTCCATCCATAGAACAGACTGTATCAACATTATCAATCTGTCTGATATGGAGCGTGAGCGTCTGATCGATGCCGAGTGGCAGCATGATGAAGAGTCCGGCAGCAGTGGCCTGTACCGTGCAGAGATCAAGATCTACGGCAATAACCGAACCGGTCTTCTCGTGGATATCACAAAGGTATTTACAGAGCGTGAGATCGATATTGATTCGATTCACTCCAAAACAAGCAAGCAGGGAATTGCAACAATCGATGTATCTTTCAGCACGAAGGGCAGGGAAGAACTTACAAGCGTTGTGGAGAGACTGCGGCAGATCGAGAGTATCATTGATATAGAGAGAACGACGGGCTAAAAGAACTGGTTGTCAGAAGGTTGTGGGAAACATGAACCGCATCCAGATGGGCAGCCAGTTTTTCTGTAAAGAAAAAGATTTTGTCAGACAGGAAAGGGGAAACTATGGCACCATTGAAAGTAGAACAATATGTAGTTGGTCCGGTACAGACAAACTGTTATTTTGCGATCAACGATGACACAAAAGAAGTACTGGTTATCGATCCGGGGGCAAGTGCAGATCAACTTGCCAAGAAGATTCGTCAGGAAAAGCTGACACCGATCGCAATTTTGCTGACACATGGACATTTTGACCATGCGGGTGGAGCGGAGGAACTTGCAAAACATTTTGATATCAAAATATATGCCGAGGAGCATGAAAAAGAGACCTTAGATACGCCGTCTCTCAATTTAAGCGGCTGGGAAGGTGTACAAAAGACCTATCATGCGGATGTATTTTTGAAGAATGAGCAGGAGATCGACCTTGCCGGTTTTCATATCCGTGTATTCCATACACCGGGACATACGGTGGGTGGCTGCTGCTATTATTTCCCGTATCAGAATGTAGTTTTTTCCGGGGACACCCTCTTTTGCACATCGGTGGGACGCACCGATTTCCCAAAGGGCAGTGCAGCACAGATCATCCGCTCCATTAAGGAGAAACTTCTGCCGCTTCCGGATGAAACGACCGTGTACACCGGACACAATGATATTACAACGATTGGGACAGAGCGGATGTATAATCCGTATCTGTAAGTGAGAGGTTTTGGGATGATAGAAGTTTTATTAAATAAACCGGAATTTGAATATGATATTCATTCTCTGATCAAGGCATTTTTCCCGGAACAGTATGTGGGTGTGTCGGCAGAAAAAAAAGAATATGATGAAAAAATCTATATCCGCATGCAGGTAAACTACGGGGAAGATACGATTCAGATCACATGGCAGGAGATCGTGCATGCAAATGAGGATGCGCAGGCAAATGAAAAACCGGGTCAGGAAGAAGTAAAAGAGATACCGGGTGAGACAATTCAGGTAGATTTTTCGGATCGCGTGTGGACGAAAAATCAGCTGAAGCAGATGCTGTATCGTATGCTCTGTGATTATACGAAACGAACACTTCCATGGGGAAACCTGACCGGAATCCGTCCAACGAAGATTCCTATGAAATTGCTGGAGGAAGAAAAAAGCCGGGAGGAGATCTACCGGTATATGAAGGATACCTATTTTGCTTCCGATGAGAAGATTGAACTTGCAACCGATATTGCAGAACGAGAAAATGCGATCTTAAAGAAAATTGATTATGACAACGGATACAGTCTTTATATCGGAATCCCGTTCTGTCCGACGACCTGCCTGTACTGCTCGTTTACATCATATCCGCTTGTAAGCTGGAAGAACCGTGTGGATGCTTATTTAGATGCACTGGAAAAAGAGATTGATTATACGGCGGCAAAGTTTTATCACAAGCATTTAAATTCCATTTATATCGGTGGCGGAACACCGACAACATTAGAGCCTTATCAGTTAGACCGTCTGATCCGTAAAATTAAATGTAGTTTTGATTTGTCAGACTGCCTTGAGTTTACCGTGGAAGCCGGCAGACCGGACAGCATCACAAGAGAAAAATTAGAGGTGCTGCGCAAATGGGGAATCACACGAATTTCCATCAATCCGCAGACCATGCAGCAGAGAACGCTCGACCTGATCGGAAGGCGCCATTCGGTAGAACAGACTGTGGAAAGTTTTAAGATCGCAAGAGAACTTGGATTTGATGATATTAATATGGATCTCATTATGGGACTGCCGGAAGAATCTTTAGAGGACGTACGCGATACATTAGAGCAGATCATGCAGCTAAAGCCGGACAATCTGACCGTTCACTCTCTGGCACTAAAACGCGCGGCGCGCTTAAATATGTTCAAGGAAGACTATAAAGATTATAAGATGGTCAACACGCAGGAACATATGGACCTGACCGCTTCCTATGCGAAGAAGATGGACCTGTTCCCTTATTATCTGTACCGCCAGAAGGGAATGGCGGGAAACCTTGAGAATGTCGGTTATGCGAAAGAAGGAAAAGCGGGAGTTTATAATATTCTGATCATGGAAGAGAAACAGACCATCGTGGCGTGCGGAGCCGGAGCTTCGACGAAGCGTGTCTGGACAGAACCAAATCCGGATGGCACACATCGGATCGAAAGATGCGAGAATGTCAAGGATGTCGGGCAGTATATCGAGAGAATTGATGAGATGATTGAGCGGAAGCAGAAACTTTTTGCAGAAGAATAAAAGGGTTTTTCTTCCTGAAATAGTACATCAAATGAGGGTTAGTACATCAAAAGTACATCAAAAAATTACCCAATAATACGGAATAACCTGTGAGATGTATTGAAACAACCTAATAACTGTGCCTTAAAGGACGAATTCATTTTAGAAGATGAGTTCGTCCTTTTCTGTTATAGTCAATTATTTTATTTCAGGAGGAAAAGAACATGAACAACACAGCGTTAGGAGCAAAAAACACAAAGAAACAGGAAATTGTATTTATCAGTGAAGCACATGAAAAATTCTACTATGAAAAATTAAAAGAGGTGCGGTATCAGGATGTGTACCACAAAGAGACAGTTTTTCCCGTGCATCCCCTGTTTGGAAATGCCACTGTATCTTAGCTGTATCCCGATTACGTTCCATTTCCCATGCTGATAACTCACATTTAAGTTTGTCAAGGGTGGATATTCGACGCGAAAGATATTGGCGTGTCATTACATTCAGCTCAATTTCTGCCATGTCAAGCCAACTTCCATGTTTAGGCGTATAGTGGATTTCCAGTCGTTTTATGATCCTTCTTGCTTCTGATGGTGGAAATGCTTTATAAAGTGAAGCAGCTTTATGGGTGTTTAGATTGTCCATTACCAGTATGATTTTCTTTGCATCTGGAAACATTTCATCTGACAGATATTTGATTCCCATTGCCCAGTCAATTGCAGTACGGTGTTCATGGACACTCACATGGTGTCTGCCGCCAAGTGGTTCAACAAAAGCAAATATGCTGCAGGTGCCATTCCTCTTATATTCGGAATCCGTTTTCTGGTTGTCACCCGGACGAACAGGCAGTGGCTGCCTTACATCATCCAAAAGCTGGTATGGCTTTTCATCCATACAGACAACAGGGTACATCGGGTCATATGGGAGTTCATAAACATCAAGGACATCTTCCATGCAGGCTACAAAATCAGCATCTTCTTTTGACGGAATACACCAGTAATCATTCATGTGAGGTCGAAGTTTATTTTTTTTAAAGCCCTGCCGATGGTATCTTTACTGACTGGAACATCAAGTACAATTTTTGCCTGTTCTTCCAGCAGACGGAGTGTCCAGCGGGAATGTCCTTCCGGTGCAGGACTGCACGCAATTTCAATAATACGAGCCTCAGCACGCCCATCAAATTTTCTGCGTGCATTATCAGAATTGACATTCCGGTTCATTGTACGGATACCCTGGATGCCTTTTTCGGAATAAAGCTTTACAGTATTCATGATAGTAGCCATACATACACAATTTGTTTTGGCAGACTGTGCATGGGTAAGAACTTTACCGTGTGCCTCATCTAGATCAATGATAATCTGGCATCTGTTTCGAACAGTTTTGGTTGTTTGCTTTTTACACATAACAGATTTTAGTTCCTTGAGTTCGTCATCCGTTAATGAAATATTATATTTTTTTGGTCTTGCCATCTAAAATCACCGCCGTTTCTTTTTAGTATATCATGAAACGGTTTGTCAGACCATAAAATTAATTAAATATCAATGATACAGTATACTAGATTGTCAGAAAATCAAAGGACAAAGATTGATAACATTATTGTAAATCTTATAGATACCTTGGAATGGTAATGGTTGTTCCAGAGTTGTTTCAAATAGTGCTAGACAAGGAACGGTTTTAGATATATTATTAAGAAAATGGAACAACATTGGAACAACTTAAGAGGAGGAAGGTATTATGGCAGAGAACAAAGTTACATATAGAATACCGAAAGACAAATCTAGTTATGTTTTTAGTTATCGGCATCCACTTGTTAAAGATGCATCTGGATATGGAAAAAAAATTCAAAGAGGTGCTGGAACCTCAAATGAAAGCGAAATGACAAAATTGGCGGAACAGTTGCAAACACTTATATCTGATGAACGTTGGCATCATGTATCAAAACGTATGGAAGCATTAGAAAAGTTTGATAAGCGAGTTGTTGAAGCTTTTTATGATTGCATGCCCAATACTATTGAAACGAACTCAGCATTGGATGTTATCACACTTCCATCATTGGAAGATGGGTATGCTAATGCTGCTTTAGTTGGTATGAGCGGTTGTGGAAAGACTACACTTTTAAGGAAAATGATGGGAACAACGAAAAAAGGGTTTCCAACAACTTCAACTAATCGTACTACAACTTGTGATATGCAGATCATTAGAGCTAAGGTAAGTCAATATGAAATGGCAGTTCAATTCGTAGCTCGAAATGAGGTTGAGTCAGATTTAATGGACAATCTGCAAGATTCAATTAAATATATCCTTACAAAGAATAAGGAAGCGGAAGATATCGATGATATGGAACTATTATTAACAATTCTTAATCATAGTGAAATGTCAACGAGATTAACATATACGTTGGGAATGCCAGAAGTAAATGACGAAGAAGATGAAGAAGATGATGACTCGTTTAAAGATGAGGATCAGGATGAGTTGTTTTCTTTACCTGACTATGAAATTGATATTGAAAAGAAAGACAAGTTTTTATGGGAACTTCGTGACAGAGTAATACGAATTGCGGGAAAATACACATTAGAAATGCAGGATGAAATTGATGCAGCGATTGCTGAAGATGAGGATGTATTATTAGTAATTGATGATATTATTACCGCAATCATTGAAAAATTTGACCTTTTGCAAGGCGGAAAGAAGACTAATCCTAAAGTTGCCTGGCCAGAAGGTTGGTATTTTTCTACAGATAATTATGATGAATTTATTACAAAAGCAAAAATATTTGTCAGTGACAGCTATAAAGCTTGGGGAAAACTCCTTACTCCATTAGTCAAAGCAATTAGACTCAAAGGTCCTTTTGTTGAGGCTGAAAGTGATGAGGTTATTCCGATGGTAATTACTGATGGAATAGGACTTGGACATAGTACGAATTCTATTTCAGTTCCTGCTAGTGTGTTATCAAGATGCGCTAAGGCAGATGTCATAATATTTGTGGATAGTGCAGCTAATCCGATGATGGCGAATGCAAAAGAAGCGTTAAAATCATTAATTGAGTATGGATATGCAGACAAGATAGTATTTGCATTTACTAAAATGGATTTGGTTTCTGGAAACAATTATAGAAATCTAGGCGATAAAAAGCAACATGTATTCACAACACTAAAGAATTATTTGATGTTTTTAAGAAAACAGGAAAATACAGTTTTATCTGATTCGGAAGTACAAAGTATTATGAACAACTGTATTTACTTTTCATACCTTAATAAAATTAAAATTAGTAAAGTAACAACTACAGGTTTGGAGCAGTTGAATACAAAGATAGATGCCATTGTGAGTAAACACATTTCTACGGATGATGTATCGTTTTCTTATGAAGCATTAAAGTTGTACTACTATATAAAGGAATCTACTCTGAAGTTTAGGAAAATATGGGCAGAAAAGACTGGATATTCATGTATTACAAACAATACTGAGCATTGGACAAGAATTAGAGCATTGTCTCGAAGACTTGGTTTGATGGGACAGGAAAACTATTGCGAATTACAACCTCTGGCAGATTTTGCTGCTATTGTACAGGAAAATATCAATATTTTTATTAATCAGCCAGAAAAGGTAACACCAGCACAAACAAGTGAAGAAGTTGCTGATGAATTAAAGAGATTAATTAAGCGTTCTATTGGAGAAGGTTTCAGGGAATTAAACAGAAAACGCATGTGGACGAATGATGATGCTCATAAAAGCTGGGAAAGTGCTTATAACGAGATGGGACGAGGTTCTAGAAATAGGAGAGCCCGTATTATCGAGAATATATTTGATACAGCCGCACCAAATTTGGCAGATATTCCAAACCTTACTGAAGAACAGGAATTGTATCTTAAGGAAGTAATTACGTTAGTTGAATCTGTATTAGACAAATACAGATGTGTACTTCGTAGATTCAATTACTAATAGAAAGCATTATACGTTTACTTGTCAGAATATCATTCTGGAAAACGAGTTTCTCATAAACGAGTTTTGGAACTTTCCTATGAGGACGTGAAATCTGCAAAAAATGGATGGATTGTCATCACTCCGGATTTTGATAATTTTACTGCAAAGCTTATTGCAGCAGATGAATATTCAAAATATATGACAGAAACGCCAATCTTGGAAGGTGTTGCAAACAGAGAATATTATGGAAGATCTGCGACCTCTATAGAGAACAAAAGCACGATAGAGTACGGAACAGAGCAAGGATTGGCAGCACTGATCTATGGCGAACAAGGAGTGAGTTCGTTGCCGATACAGGACATTACAGGAGAATACATAGATACAGATAATGAGTATATGTATTATTATTCGGCTGAGTTTGTAAAATAAGAATAGCAAAAGTGAGAAGAGGATATTACAAATTATTGTTTTGATAATTCGGTGGTATCCTCTTTGTGGATTTCAGAATTTGTTTCTCAGCTTTCGGTATTCTCTCGGCGAATATCCTTTCAACTTGTGAAAAATCCGACTGAAATAAAGCTGGTTATCATATCCGACAATCTTAGAAATCTCATTGATGGAATAAGTTGTTGTTTCAAGTAACATCTGAGCATTGTTGATGCGGATTCCCACAATGAATTGCATTGGTGTAGAACCGGTATATTTTTTGAAATTTCGGATAAACCAGCTGACACTCATGCCTCGTGAGGCAGCATAATCATCAATATTGATATTTTGATTGTAGTTTTCACTGAAAAAGGTAACAGCATTATCCATCTCATGATCAAGATATTCATTTTTTAATATGTGCTCTCTTGTCAGTTCCCGGTGGAAACTGATCAGAAGATGACGTAGCAAAAGGACAAGCATTTCCTCATAATTGTCTTGACAGCGTTGGAGCTCGATAATGATACGTTTGAAAATTTGTTCATATTCATTAGATGTACCCACTTGAAAGACACGTTCTTTATCCGGAAACCCATATTGACGTAAGATATTTTTCACATTGCTTCCTGTGAAGTGAATCCAGTATACTTCTGTCTTATCTTCTCCGTAATATTCATATTTTTGGAGTTCTTTCGGTCTGTACAGTACAATGTTGCCGGCTGGAACAATCGTTTCATTATTTACATTATCAAAATGAAAATGCCCACAACCAGCAGTGATATATATAATCTGATAATCCAGACGACCCCTTGGACGGTAGGTCGGAAGTTTGGGATGTCTGGAAAGACGGTAAGTACCACAGCTACCGACAATCAGCGGACGACTTTTGTCTTTGAAATCCATATGTGAGTGGTTCAAATAACCGGTGTTCAAATACATAGGACAGCACCTCTTTTCGTACTTTTTATCATTGTATCATTTAGTGCATATTTTGTCTAATTCAATTCATAGACATATTTTGCGGATTAGGATAAGCTATATACAGCATAACTAAGGAACGTAAACAAAAAGTAAAGTATAAGGTTTGCTTTAGGAAAACAAAGAACAAAAAAGTATATGTATTGGAGGAGAGCTATTTATGATCGTACCACGTTATTATGAAAATCTAAGCGTACTGCACGAAAACACAATGCCAGCCAGAGCCTATTATATTCCGGCATCCAGAAGAATGGATAACCTGGTGGAACACAGAGAAGAGTCAGATCGTATGCAGTTATTGAATGGAACTTGGAAATTCCAGTATTTTAACAGCATCTATGACATTCAGGATTCTTTCTTTGAGAAGAATTATGATACAGAAAATTTTGATGAGATTCAGGTTCCAAGTGTATGGCAGATGGCTGGATATGATACACACCAGTATACAAACATCCGGTATCCATTTCCGTTTGATCCACCATATGTGCCACAGGACATTCCGTGTGGAGTCTATGTACATACTTTTGAGTACAGTAGAGATGAGAAAGCGCCAAAATCTTTTTTGAACTTTGAAGGAGTAGACAGTTGCTTTTACGTATGGATCAATGGCTCTTACATAGGATACAGCCAGGTTTCGCATATGACCAGTGAGTTTGATGTTACCGATGTACTTCAGGATGGAACGAATACGGTGGCAGTGTTGGTAATGAAGTGGTGTGATGGTTCCTATTTGGAAGATCAGGACAAATTCCGTATGAGTGGTATTTTCCGGGATGTGTACATTTTGAAACGCCCAAAACAGGCAATCAGTGATTATCATATTAAAACAAGAATTGAGGATATGCTTGCGAAAGTAGAAATTGAAATGAAATTCTACTCTCCGTTAAATGTAAAAATTTCGATTGAAGATAGAAATGGAGCAGTTGTAGCACTAGGAAGTATTGCTGAAGAAGGGAAAGCTGTATTAGAAATCGCAAGTCCGGAACTTTGGAATACAGAAAATCCATATCTATATAAACTGATTCTTGAAACAGAGAATGAAGTAATTGTAGATCACATTGCATTAAGAAAGATAGAGATTAAAGACCAGGTTATTTATTTAAATGGACAGAAGATTAAATTCCGTGGTGTCAATCGACATGATTCTGATCCGGTTACTGGATTTACAATCAATACGGAACAGATTACAACCGATCTTACGTTAATGAAGCAGCATAATTTTAATGCGATCCGTTCCAGCCACTATCCGAACGCACCATTTTTCTATGAAATGTGTGACAAGTATGGATTCATGGTAATAGATGAAGCAGATATTGAAGCTCATGGTCCATTTATGATCTACAGAAGAGAAGACACTGATTACAATCGGTTCAAACGATGGAATGAGAAGATTGCAGATGATCCGGTATGGGAAGAGGCAATCGTTGATCGCGTAAAACTCATGGTGGAACGTGACAAAAACCGTTTCTGTATTGTCATGTGGTCAATGGGAAATGAGAGTGCTTATGGCTGCAACTTTGAAAAAGCACTGGAATGGACAAAGAATTTTGATCCAGACCGTATCACACAATATGAGAGTGCAAGATACCGTAATTATGATGAAACATATGATTACAGCAATCTGGATATGTACAGCCGGATGTACCCGGCGCTTTCCGAAATTCAGGAATATCTGGATAAAGATGGAAGCAAACCCTTCCTTTTGGTAGAGTACTGTCACAGCATGGGAAACGGACCTGGAGATTTTGAAGATTACTTCCAGATGATTCAGGATAATGATAAAATGTGCGGCGGCTTTGTCTGGGAATGGTGTGACCATGCGATTGCTCATGGAACTGCTGAGAATGGAAAGACTATATATGCTTATGGGGGCGACCATGGCGAAGAAATTCATGATGGCAACTTCTGTATGGATGGATTAGTATATCCGGACAGAACGGTACATACAGGACTTTTGGAATACAAGAATGTTTATCGCCCGGCAAGAGTTATTTCCTATAACAAAGAAAGCGGAGAACTGGTGCTTCATAACTACATGGATTTTGATGACTTGAAAGATTATGTGAAGATTAGTTATGAGCTGACCCAGGATGGTCTTATGATCAGCAAAGGCATACTTCCGGAGTTTTCTGTGGCACCACACGGGGAAGGAAAAACAAACCTGAAGATCAATGTTCCAGAGAATGGGAAATGTTATTTAAAACTTATTTACCATCTGAAAAAAGAATTGCCACTGTTGGATGAAGACCATATTCTTGGATTTGATGAAATTGAGGTAAGTAAAGAGGATACAAAATGTAAACTTGCAGAGAAATGGATACCAAAAACAGTAGTGGACTCTGAATTACAGGTAAATGAAAATGATACACAGATTCATATCAAGGGGCGTGAATTTGCTTATACCATAGACAAACGTACTGCACTCTTTACAGAGATGAAATTCGCAGGGCGGGAATACTTGAACCATCCGATGGAATTAAATATTTGGAGAGCTCCAACAGATAACGATATGTACATCAAGTCTGAATGGAAGAAAGCCCACTATGATAAGGCTTACACAAGAGCCTATACGACAGAGGTTGTGCAGGGAAAATATGGTGTGAAGATTACAAGCCATGCTTCCGTTGTGGCAGAGACAGTACAGAAGATTCTTGATGTGACGATTACATGGAAAATAGAAGCTGCTGGAAAGATTGATGCAGATATTGCAGTAACAAAAGACGATGAATTCCCGGATCTTCCGAGATTTGGTGTGAGGATGTTCCTGGATAAAAAACTTTCAGCTGTAAGATACTTTGGAATGGGACCGCAGGAAAGTTATTGTGATAAACATCAGGCTGCGAGCCACGGTTTGTACCGGGCAGATGTAGGGGATTTACATGAGGACTATATCCGTCCACAGGAAAATGGAAGCCATTATGATTGTGAATATGTAGAGCTTAACAACAGCCGATATGGAATTGTGGCATCCGCAGAAAAGGCATTTTCATTCAATGCTTCTTATTATACACAGGAAGAACTTGAGAAGAAAACGCATAATTATGAATTAATAGAATCAGATAGTGTAGTATTCTGTGTTGACTACGCATTAAATGGCATTGGTTCTAATAGTTGTGGCCCAGTTGTATTGGATCAGTACCGATTTGATGATGTATTATTCCGGTTCCAGTTTACACTGATACCGTATGTAAAGGGATAATAAAGTTTCATGTAACCCGTAAACAAGGAAAGAGAGTCTGATTGTAATGTAAAGTCCGGATATACAGAGCAATCAGACAAAATCAGAGAAAAAAACAGAATTGGATATCATACGGTTAGCCATATTGAGATTCTAAGTGCGATGAAGATGAGGAGCAAAGAAATTCGATGGAAGAAAAAAGTATTTGAAATGGTATAACAAAATTGGATACGGATCAGGTGATATTGCAGGTAATGTAGTCTATGCGTTCCTGACATCTTTTATGATGGTCTATCTGACGGACTCGGTAGGACTTGCTGCAGGTGTCGTGGGTACCCTGATTGCCGTATCAAAACTATTTGATGGTTTTACGGATATATTTTTTGGATCAATGATTGACAAAACACACAGTAAAATGGGAAAAGCGAAACCCTGGATGCTATACGGATATATTGGTTGTGCCATTACGCTGGTCGGCTGCTTTGCAGTACCGGTGAGTTTGGGAACAACGGCTAAATATGTATGGTTCTTTATTTCTTATACACTGTTAAATAGTGTGTTTTATACAGCAAACAATATTGCTTATTCAGCACTTACGTCACTGATTACAAAGAACAGCAAAGAGCGTGTACAGATGGGATCTTACCGTTTTATTTTTGCATTTTCAACAAGTCTTCTGATTCAGGCGATTACAGTTGGATTTGTAGATAAATGTGGTGGAGATGCTGCGGCATGGAGAACGGTTGCTATTATCTATGCAATCATTGGTCTGGTCGTAAATACGATTTCAGCACTTTCTGTTAAGGAACTTCCGGAGGAAGAACTTAATGAAGGAGAAGTAAAGAATGATAATGAAAAGTATGGAATAGTACAGGCATTCAAGCTTCTTGTCAAAAACAAATATTACATGATGATTTGTGGAACATATATTTTACAGCAGTTATATGGTGCCATGATTGGAGCTGGCATTTATTACATGACATGGGTACTGAAAAATAAGAATTTATTTGGACAATTTGCATGGGCAGTAAATATTCCACTGATCATTGCCCTGATTTTCACACCGACATTAGTTGGTAAGTGGAAAGGTATGTATAAACTGAACTTAAGAGGTTACGTCTTAGCAGTCATCGGTAGAGCACTTGTTGTTGTTGCCGGATATATGGGCAGTGTTCCGCTGATGATGGCATTTACAGCTCTTGCAGCCTTAGGTCAGGGACCATGGCAGGGAGATATGAATGCAGTTATCGCATCTTGCTCTGAATACACTTATCTTACGCAGGGAAAGAGAATTGACGGAACGATGTACTCTTGTACTTCTCTTGGTGTAAAAATCGGTGGAGGTATTGGAACCGCTGTTGTTGGATGGATGCTTGAGTTCAGTGGATATGTCGGAACAAATGCAACTCAGCCACAGTCTGCACTTGATATGATGCAGTTCATGTATCTTTGGCTTCCGTTAATCTTTGATGTATTGATTATGTTTGTACTTTCAAGAATGAATGTAGAAGATGCAAATAAAAAACTGAAAGCAGAAAAAGGAATTGCTTCAGATGAAGTAACAGATGCATCAGACATAAATTAGAATTGACAGGAGAAAGCGTTGTCTGGTCGTTGCTCGATGAGACAGTGCTTTTTTCTATAAATAGTCCTTTTAGTATTTATACATGGTAAGGATGCTCAAAATATTCAGTGTAGAATACTAAAAGGTCATTCAGATATTTTTTTAGGTTGCTCATTTGCAATTCCTCCTTTCCTTATTTACAAGTTGATTATAAGATAGGTGTAAAAGGATTGCTTGCCAAATCGAAAGAAGATATAGACAAATGTTGCAAAGGGGAGTATTTCATGCAGTTAAAATATGTTGACACAAAAGAGGAGATTATAGCAATAAATAGGAAGTCAAAACATATTGAACCACATCTTCATAATGCACTGGAGATCGTTTGTGTAACAAGTGGATCATTAGAACTTGGTGTCGGACAGGAACTATACCATATGGAAAAAGGAGATATAGGCTTTGTATTTCCAGATGTTATTCATCACTATCAGGTACTGACACCCGGTGTAAATAAAGCGACTTATCTGATTGCATCGCCATTTGCGATAGCCAAATTTGCAGATATCATGCAATCCATGGCTCCTGAATACCCAATCATCAAAGCGGAAAAGGTTGAACCGGAGGTATATAGGGTTATAAATGCAATTTTAGAGACAGAACAGTCGGATATTACTGTTACACAGGCATATCTTCAAATTGTGTTGGCACGCTGCATAGGAAAATTAAATTTGGTAGAAAAGAGCAGTGTGGGGAGCAACGATCTTATTTACCAGACAGTTTCCTATATATCAGCAAATTTCAAGAAGAAGTTTTCGTTGGAAGAGATGGCAAAAGACCTGGGCGTGAGCAAATATGTTTTATCCAGACTCTTTTCCAAGACATTCCATAGAAACTTTAATCAATATCTTAACGATGCAAGGCTGAACTATGCATGCCATCGTTTGGAAAATACGAGTGATTCTATTACAAATATTTGTCTGGATAGTGGATTTGAAAGTCAGAGAACGTTTAACCGAGTATTTAAAGAAAGATATAAAATATCACCAAGTGATTATCGAAGTACTTGTGTGAAAGAGATGTTGTCATAAAAGGTTCTGTTGATCGAAATATTTACTTTGATTTTACAGTGCTATGTATTTGATTTCTTCACAGACTCCTTAAATCCTATAATTTCAAGCGTTTGCAAGTGCATTTGTATAGGATACTTGTTCCTGATATGCAGTAGGTAATATCTGAAATATATCTCCGAAAGCCGATGTAAATTTACTTTGGCTTTTATATCCCACAGCGGCGGCAATTTCCGAAATAGATTTATCTTTCTGCAACAGCATATTCGATGCCAACTTCATACGGTATTCTTTCATGTAAGAAGCGATGGGCATTCCATAGACTGCTTTGAAAACGGATTTCAAAGTAGTGGTGTTCATCAGGTACTGTTTTGACAACTCTTCAATTTTGGTAACTTTTTTGAAAAAATTTGGATTAGACCACCAGTTAGGGGCTAACCCTGTAACTTAACGAAATGACATTGAAGTAACATAAAAATAAGATTTTTTGTACTGTACACAGGACAGTTCTTGACGTATACAACTGTGAAACGTATAATAGGCAAAGGATATTCAGGCAGAAGATGGAGGAAATTTCATGGCATTAAGTAAAAAGCCGGTCAACGGCATGAAAGATATTTTACCGGAGGAGATGCAGATCCGGGATTATGTGCAGCAAGTCATCAAAGAGACTTACCGCAGTTTCGGCTTTACGCCGATCGAGACACCTTGTATGGAAAATATTGCAAACCTGAGCAATAAACAGGGTGGAGAAAATGAAAAACTGATTTTTAAGGTAATGAAGCGTGGTGAAAAGCTGAAAGTCGCTGAAGCAAAAGAAGAAGCGGATTTAGTTGATTTTGGTATGCGTTATGATCTGACTGTTCCGTTAGTTCGTTTTTATTCAAATAATGCAAATGATCTTCCATCTCCGTTTAAGGCGATTCAGATGGGAAATGTCTGGAGAGCTGACCGCCCGCAGCGTGGACGTTATCGTCAGTTTATGCAGTGTGACATCGATATTATCGGAGAGCCGACGAACCTTGCAGAGATTGAGCTGATCTTAGCAACAACTACAACAATCGGAAAACTCGGATTTAAGAATTTCGAGATCCGCATCAATGAGCGCCGGATCTTAAAGGCGATGGCAGCATACAGTGGATTTGCAGAGGAAGATTTCGATACTGTATTTATCATCTTAGATAAGATGGACAAGATCGGACTTGACGGTGTGGCAGAGGAACTCGAAAAAGAGGGTTATGCAAAAGAGTCGATCGAGAAATATCTTGCACTTTTTAAAGGTGTTGAGAAAGCAGAAAACGGCATCAAATACCTTGCAAAGACTTTGGAGGGATATTTAGATCCTGAGGTGGAGCGCAATCTTTTAGAGATCATCGATACCGTGGAGGGTGCAAAGGCGGCTTCCTTTAAGATGGTATTTGACCCGACTTTGGTTCGTGGTATGAGCTACTATACCGGAACCATTTTTGAGATCTCCATGCCGGAGCTTGGCGCAGCCTGTGGCGGCGGTGGACGTTATGATAAGATGGTTGGCAAATTTACCGGACAGGATGTGCCGGCATGTGGATTTTCCATCGGTTTTGAGCGTATCATCCTTCTTCTGATGGAGAGCGGATTTACGGTTCCGACACAGCGTCCGAAAGTTGCATACCTAATTGAAAAGGGATGCCCTGCAGAAAAACTCGGCGAGATCATCGGAAAGGCACAGGAAGAACGTGCGGCAGGCAAACAGGTGCTGGTTGTCCGCATGAACAAGAATAAAAAATTCCAGAAGGAAAAATTAGACGCCGAGGGATACAAAGAGATCATTGAGTTTTTCAATAAATAAAGTTTAATGACAGAGTGAATAATCTCTTCGAGATTGTAGAATTTTTTAATAAGTAAAAGGAAAGAGGTTTGCAGTAATGGCAGAATCAATGCAAGGCTTACACAGAAGCCATAGATGTACCGAGGTTTCAAATCAGAATATCGGTGAGACCGTAACCGTCATGGGATGGGTACAGAAGAGAAGAAATTTAGGAAGTCTGATCTTTATCGACTTAAGAGACCGTTCGGGTATCTTACAGCTCGTATTTAACGAAGAGAGTGTCGGCAAAGAGGGATATGAGAAGGCAGAGCGTTTAAGAAGTGAGTATGTGATCGCGGTAACCGGAAAAGTTGAAAAACGTTCCGCAGCAGTGAATGAGTCTTTAAAGACTGGTGATATCGAAGTGATCGCAACCGATATCCGCATCTTATCCGAGGCAGAGACACCTCCATTCCAGATCGAGGAGAACAGCCAGACGAAAGACGAAGTCCGTTTAAAATACCGTTATTTAGACCTGCGCAGACCGGATATCCAGAAGAACCTGATGCTCCGCAGCAAAGTTGCATATCTGATGCGTGACTTTATGGCAAAAGAGGGATTCCTTGAGATTGAGACTCCGATGTTATGTAAATCAACACCGGAAGGTGCAAGGGATTACCTGGTACCGAGCCGTGTCCATCCGGGACATTTTTATGCACTGCCGCAGTCACCGCAGCTTTACAAACAGCTTTTAATGTGTTCCGGTTACGACCGTTATTTCCAGATCGCAAGATGTTTCCGTGATGAGGATCTTCGTGCAGACCGTCAGCCGGAATTTACACAGGCAGATATGGAACTTGCATTTGTGGATGTGGAAGATGTATTAGATGTCAACGAGAGACTGCTTAAATATATTTTCAAGGAAGCAATCGGTGTGGATGTGACACTGCCGCTGCCGAGAATGCCATGGCAGGAAGCAATGGACCGTTTCGGTTCCGATAAGCCAGATACACGTTTTGGCATGGAACTCTGTGACGTATCCAAAGTTGTAGAGGGCTGCGGATTCTCCGTATTCACAGGAGCACTCGAAAATGGTGGTTCTGTCCGTGGTATCAATGCAAAAGGACAGGCCGGCATGCCGCGTAAAAAGATCGATAAGCTGGTTGAGTTTGCAAAAGGCTACGGTGCAAAAGGACTTGCTTACCTTGCAGTGAATGAGGATGGCACTTACAAATCTTCCTTTGCAAAATTCATGACAGAGGATGAGTTAAAGGCACTTGTTTCTGCAATGCAGGGAGAGCCGGGAGACTTATTATTATTTGCAGCAGACAAAAATAAGATCGTATGGAATGTACTTGGAGCGCTTCGTCTTGAACTTGCGAAAGAATTAGATCTGCTTGATCCAAACCAGTACAACTTTTTATGGGTAACAGAGTTCCCGCTGTTAGAGTGGTCTGACGAGGAAAACCGTTTTATGGCAATGCACCATCCGTTTACCATGCCGATGGAAGAGGACTGGGACAAGATCGATTCTGATCCGGGCAGTGTGCGTGCAAAGGCATATGACATCGTATTAAACGGTACAGAGCTTGGCGGTGGTTCCGTCCGTATCCATCAGGATGACATTCAGGAGAAGATGTTTGAGGTGCTTGGATTTACCAAAGAACGCGCACATGAGCAGTTCGGATTCCTGTTAGATGCATTCAAATACGGTGTTCCGCCACACGCAGGATTGGCGTACGGACTTGACCGTCTGGTCATGCATATGGTACACGCAGATTCCATCCGTGATGTCATTGCATTCCCGAAAGTAAAAGATGCATCCTGTCTGATGACACAGGCACCTGGTATCGTGGATAAAAAACAGTTGGAAGAACTGGGACTTGAAGTTGAAGAAGTGTCAGAAGAATAAGTAAAAATTTGACAGGGCGTCGGGGACGCCCTGTTTTTGTATATGGGGGAAATATGGGAGAGAAAGTTAAGAAAAAGGGAACATGGGATGCCAGATGGCTCACCATACCGGAGTTTGCCGATGCCTTGCCCGTTAATCTCTTTCACAAAGAACAGGTCCAGCCAGCTTTTGAAGGAGAAAAAACGGCAGAATTACAAAATGTCCATGTGTTTGTGCGCGGGCATTTTACTTTAGAGCGTGCACAGAAGATTTTCTGTAAGGTCACAGCCGATGACCATTATAAGGCATATCTGGATGGAGCGTTTATGGGGGAAGGACCTGCCGCGGCATATCATACGAAGTATTATTACAATGTTTTGGAACTGGGGACATTTGCTGCCGGGGAGCATGTGCTGGCACTCCATCTGTATTATCAGGGACTTGTGAACCGTGTGTGGAATAGCGGGGATTTGCGTTTTGCCTTTGCGGCGGAGCTGTGGGATGAAAAGGGAAAGGAGATACCGGTTTCTTTTTGCTTTTTGAAAACGGATTGTTATGAGGGAGAGACAGTCGGATACGAGACACAGTTTTTGGAAAATTTTGACAGCTCCCAATACCCATATGGGTGGAAAAATGCTAAGTTTGATGAGAGCGGCTGGAAAAAACCTGTTCCGGCAGGGTGGGCAGATTACACGCTGACGAAACAGCCGACGGAGATGCTCTCTTACATGGAATATCAGTTGGAGACGATAAAGCTGCACGCTGGTAATGAGCATCCACTAGAACCGATAAAGCTGTACTCTGATGCCGTACAGCCATTGAAACCGACAAAGTCAGAGCACAAATGTGCAGATCATAACAGTCATATACATCAGATCACACCGTCCGTGATAAGACAAGATCCCGATGGTTCGATCCTTCTGGATGCGGGCGAAGAGATCACAGGCATGATCCTGCTCACCGCGGAGGGGAAAGACGGCGATCAGGTGAAGTTGTTTTATGGGGAGGAACTGGATGAAACGGGCAGTGTGCGCTATGATATGCGATGCAACTGCTGTTACAGGGAAATCTGGACGTTGGCAGATGGCAGATGTGAATTTGATCCGTATGATTACAAGGGATTCCGGTATGTTAAGATCGTGCCGGACGGGGGCGTTAAACTGTCGGATATCCGTTTTCTGGTAAGGCATTATCCGATGGATGAATCACTTTGTGAGTTAAAGACAGAGGAGAAAACATTAGAAAATATTTTTCAAATCTGCAAAAATGCAGTGCGTCTTGGAACACAGGAGAATTATGTGGACTGCCCGACGAGGGAAAAAGGTCAGTACTTAGGGGATGCGGTCGTGACGGCGCACGCGCAGGTACTTTTGACCGGAAAGACGGATATGCTGTTAAAATGCATCGATCAGTTTGCACAGACAGCGAGGGTCTGTCCGGGACTGCTTGCGGTTGCGCCGGGCGGCCTGATGCAGGAGATCGCAGATTTTTCACTGTTGTATTCGCAGCTCCTTTTGCTGTATTATCGTTTTACTGGGGAGAAAGAGACGGTGGACCGTTATTATGGAATCGCAGATGGGATTTTAAAACATTTTTCGCAGTATGCGAGGGAGGATGGTCTGTTAGAGCAGGTCGCTGACAAATGGAATCTTGTGGACTGGCCGGAAAATCTGCGGGATGGATATGATTTTCCACTGACGAGACCTGTGGTGGCGCTGGGCTGCCATAATGTGATCAATGCACTCTACATTGGGGCGATGGAGACGCAGAACAAGCTGGCAGAGATCTGTGGCAGGGAAATGCCGTATCAGACGAAAGAAATTAAAAAAGCATACCGGAACGCTTTTTACCGAGAAAAGACAGGAATTTTAGCGGACAGCGAGACGAGCAGCCACGCGGCACTGCATTCGAATGTTTATGCGATGTACTTTCATTTACTTCCCAAAGCGGATGAACAGAAAATACTGACATTTATGGAACAGAAGGGATTTTCCTGCGGCGTGATGCTGAGTTATTTTGTACTGCGTGTGTTTGCAGAACGCGGACAGTACGATACGGTGTATGAGCTGCTGGTTAATGAGGGGGAACACGGATGGGTCAACATGCTGCGCGAGGGTGCAACGACCTGTTTTGAGGCATGGGGGAAAGACCAGAAATGGAATACCAGCCTGTGCCACCCCTGGGCATCTGCACCGGTCCCGATTTTGATCGAGGAGATCGCGGGGGTACATATCGATGCGGCAGAGAAGGATGGATATTACTGGACACCGCACATCCCGGAGAAAATCAGGGAGTTTCGGCTCTGTGTACCGGTGAAAGGGAAAAAAATCATTGTTGAAAAGAAAATGGGGGAAGAATATGCAGTTATCAGAGAAGACAAAGAATAATTTAAAAGGCGTTATGCCGATTACAAAAGAGGAGCGCGAGGATGCGCTGGCATCTGCCTGCATGCAGGTAAAGCGTGTTCTGCCGGAATTTACGACAAAATTTCAGAATGCATACAGTGAAAATGGATTTTACCGTCCAATCGACAACGTGGAGTGGACGACGGGATTCTGGACGGGGGAGATCTGGCTTGCCTATGAATATGGCGGGGGGGACGTTCTGTTAAAGGCGGCAGAGATCCAGATGCAGGATTTCCTGCACCGGATCGAGCAGAAGATCTGTGTGGATCATCATGATATGGGATTTTTGTATACACCATCCTGTGTCGCAGGTTATAAGCTGACCGGTTCCGGGACGGGAAAAAGAGCGGCGCTCCTTGCGGCAGACCAGTTAAAGAGCCGTTTTCAGGAAAAGGGAGAATTTATCCAGGCGTGGGGCGCTATGGGAGAGCCGGAAAATTACAGGCTGATCATAGACTGTCTGCTCAACGTACCGCTGCTTTACTGGGCGTCACAGGAAACGGGAGATGAGAGTTACCGTCAGATCGCTGACCGGCATGTACATACCACACTTGAAAATGTGATCCGCCCGGACTTTTCGACCTGGCATACATTTTTCTTTGATCCGGTAACTGGAAATCCGGATCACGGGGCAACCTGTCAGGGCTACCGGGACGGTTCTGCCTGGGCGAGAGGCCAGGCGTGGGGAATTTACGGAACGGCACTCGCATACCGCTATACAAAAAGAGAGGAATACAAATATATTTTCCGTGGTGTCAGTAAATATTATATAGAGCATCTGCCGAAAGATCTCGTACCGTACTGGGATCTGGAGTTTTCGGATGGTGATGCACAGCCGAGGGATTCTTCCTCCGCCTCCATTGCAGCGTGCGGAATGCTTGAGATGGCAAAATACTTATATGATGAGGAGGCGGCATTTTACCGGGATCTTGCGGAAAAATTTATTGGTTCTGTATACCGGAACTATGCGGTAAAAGATTTTGAAAAATCCAACGGGATCGTACTGCACAGCACCTATTCGAACCGTTCGCCGTATAATACCTGCAATCCGTGCGGTGTGGATGAGTGCAATAGCTGGGGCGATTATTTTTACATGGAGGCGCTGACGAGGCTGCAGAAAGACTGGCAGATCTACTGGTAAAGGGGAAGAGATGGAATTTTACAGGATAAATGCACAGATGCTCCCGAAGGTAAATTTTGTGGATGAGACAGAGATAAGACCGCCTTATGTCCACCGGAAACGCAGGGCGGGAGAACAGATCTTATATTTTATCCGGCACGGGGAGATGCATCTGCTTGAGGACGGAAAGCCTCTGATCTTAAAGCCGGGGGATGTCTGTCTGCTGGATAAGGATCGCACGCATGAGGGAACAAAGGCGACGACCTGCAATTATTATTATGTACATTTCATGCATGGGGAGATGGAACTGGTCGATGCAAAAGAAGAGGAAGTCGCCAGGCAGCAGTTTGAACGCCGGAGAAAGGCGATGGCAAAGGAGCCATGTGAGCCTTATGGAAGTTATGATGAGAGCAAGATCTGGCTGCCGAAATACTGGCATATCAAAAAAGTCACCGACCAGATCCACATTGATGAGCTGATCAAGCAGGCGATCGCGGAGGATTACAGCACGTTTGAGAATCATAAGATCCTCTGTGCCTGCCGGATACAGGAGGCGTTGATCGAGATCGCGCGCTGTTTTGCGACAGCGGAACGCGAAAGGACTGCAGGCGGGTTCCCGGAAAGCTATTATAAAGTCCAGAAAATACAGGAATGGCTGAATGCGTCTTATGCGGCAGACATTTCGGGGGAGCGGTTAGAGGAGGAGTTTGACGGCAATTTTGATTACATGAACCGCATCTTTAAGCGCGTGACAGGACAGACCATTTTCCAGTATCTGACGGCAGTCCGCATGGAACATGCCAAGCGTCTGATCGCGCAGACGACGATGCATACCGGGGTGATCGGCCAGGAGGTCGGCTACCCGGATGAATATTATTTCAGCAAAGTGTTTAAGCGCAATGTCGGGATGTCACCGCGCGCCTACGCAGATTCTCTGTCAAAAAATAAATCATGAAAAGTCGCTAAAAGACAAAAAGTGTCACTATTCTCCATTGTATCATACCTCTGTTTTTTACTATGATGTGTTTAAAAGAAAACATAGACCGTAGTAAAAATGGAGGTATTTTTTATGATTATGAATAAAACAGAACTGTTATTAAGTGAGGGATGGAAGTTTCATTTTGGAGAATGTGAGGAGGCATGGTATCAGGGATATGACGATCGTGCATTTGAGCGTGTCATGCTGCCGCATGACTGGGCAGTGGCTTATCCTTTTTCAAAACAATATTCCAGCGGCACCGGATATCTCACGGGCGGGATCGGCTGGTACCGGCTGCATTTTTATCTGCCAGAGGAATATCAGGGGAAATCGATCCGTCTGGTATTTGACAGTGTGTATAAAAACAGCCAGGTGTGGGTCAACAGTTATTATCAGGGAAAACACCCGTATGGTTACACCGGATTTTCCTATGATATCTCTGGGATCGCACATTTTGGGGAGCAGGAAAATGTGGTCAGTGTGAAAGTGACACACACGGACATTGCGGATTCGAGATGGTATACGGGAAGCGGGATCACGCGGAAAGTCACTCTTGTGGTGGAAGAACAGGTGCATCCGGCAGAATATGGCGTGACGTTTGTGACAGAGAAACTTGTGGCTGATGGGAAAGAGTTTCCGGAAGTGCAGGCGGCAGTCAGTATCTGTCATGAGATATGCAACCAGACGAAGGAGCAGAAAACATGTGTGGTCTGCACAAAACTGTCTGATCCGCAGGGAACACCTGTGGCAGAGTGGAAAGAACAGGTACAGATCCCGGCAGGAAATACGGTATCCTGCAGCATGCATGGCACCATCCGTGATCCGAAGTGCTGGTCGCCGGAGCACCCGGATCTCTATGGGATGGAAACCTGGTATGAGACAACGGATGAGGATGGAAAGAAAATATCTTATCTTGCAGACACACAGAAGGTCGGGATCCGTGTGGCAGAATTTGACGCGGACCGGGGATTTTTCCTAAACGGTGTGCCGATGAAGATCAAAGGCGTCTGTGTGCATCATGATGCCGGCTGTCTCGGTGCTGCGGTGACAAAGGAGATCTGGCACAGACGGCTCGCAAAATTAAAGGAATGTGGCTGTAATGCGATCCGGTGCAGCCACAACCCGCATATGCCGGAACTGTATGAGCTGTGCGATACGATGGGATTTCTTGTGATGGATGAGGCGTTTGACGAGTGGGAAAATGCGAAAAATAAATGGTCTACGGGACACAATGTCTATCCGCCAAAACATCAGGGCTATTTTGAAGATTTCCCGGAATGGCACGAAAAGGATCTGCGCGCCATGGTAAGGCGTGGCCGCAATCATCCGTCCATCATTTTGTGGAGCATCGGAAATGAGATCGACTATCCGAACGATCCGTACTGTCATCCGAGTTTTCTGGAGATGACCGGAAATAACGACGCGAATAAACCGGCGGCAGAACGGCAGTATGATCCGGCAAAACCGGACATGCGAAGACTGCTTCCGATCGCCGAAGAACTTTCCAGTATTGTAAAGAGTGAAGATAAGAGCCGTCCGGTCACCATGGCGCTTGCCTACCCGGAGCTGTCTGCAAAACTTGGTATATTAGAGCATCTGGATGTGGCAGGCTACAACTATAAGGAGCAGTATTACGAAGCCGACCACAGAGATTTCCCACAGATCCCGTTTTTAGGGAGTGAAAACGGACACAGCTATGAGGCGTGGGATGCGGTAAAATCAAACGATTATATCAGCGGACAGTTTTTGTGGACGGGGATCGATTATTTAGGGGAGGCACATGGCTGGCCAATTCATGGATCGGGAGCCGGGATTTTGGACTGCGCCGGATTTGAAAAAGCAAGATATTTCCGCAGGAAATCGTTGTGGTGTGAAGAACCGCAGCTTTATCTTGCCACAAGACTGTGGAGTGAGGAGTCTGCCGAGTGGATTCCGTGCCAGGAAAACTGGAATTATAAAGCCGGAGAAAAAGTCATCGTAATGTGTTACTCAAATCTGCCGGAGACAGCTGTTTTTATCAATGGAAAAGAGGCTGGCAGACAGATCGGCTACAACGACGACGGTGCATATCGTTTTGAGGTACTCTGGGAGGCAGGGATCCTTGAGGCAAGCGGTTATGATGAAAACGGAAATATCATAGAACAGGAGAGACTGCTTACCACGCAGAACGCTGCTGGCATCAAGGCAGAGGTCTATCAGCCGGAGGAGATTCCTTTTTCAGAGACACAGGAAAATGGATATCTCTATCAGGTCGCGCTCACACTTGTGGATCAAAATGGGCAGAAGGTTGTCTGGGATGACAGAAAACTGCGTGTGGCAGTGAGCGGGGCAGGCATGTTAGCAGGAATTGAGAACGGGGATCTGTCGGATGTGACTCCATATGCGGAAAACATGAGAAAGACAAAGGATGGAAGGCTCATGATTTATGTGAGAAGAATAAAAAAGGGAAAAATCCGTGTAGAAATTTCAGAGACAGACAGCATAGCGGAAATAAGTACTATCACAGAAAAAAACAGAATCACAGGAAAGACCGGCATAGCAGAAAAAGACAGCACAGAAGAAAAAGGAGGAATGCATCTTGAAGTGGAAATGGATTGATGCAGACTGCACCAGCGTTACTACGGCAGAGGGAACGCTGACGCTGAAAGGATTGTTTATCCCGTTGTTTATTGAACAGCTTTTGATGAATATGACCGGTACGGTCAATACGCTGATGCTTGGGCACTATGCGGATGATGCGGTCGCGGCAGTCGGTGCGGCAAACCAGGTGATCGGATTTTTGTACACGTTTTATGCGGTATTCAGCGGCGGCGCATCGGTCGTCATCAGCCACAGACTGGGGGCGGGAGATGAAAAAAGGGCGTCGGATGCAGCGTTTACCTCCATCGTGTGCGGAGGTGCAATCAGCCTGATCTTAGGAACGATACTGGCATTTTTTGCAGGTGCAGTCATGCGTCCGATGCAGTTAGAAACATCGGTGTATGAGATGGCGGTGGTATATTTTCGCATCTGTATCGGCTTTTCCGTACTGCAGGGCATTATTTCTGCTATCTCCGCGGTACTGCGCAGTTATGGAAAACCGAAACTTGCAGTGACGGTATCTTTGTTTATGAATATCGTGAATGCAGTGTTAAATTACGTTGTGATTTTCCAGCCGGTGAAAATTGTGCCGGAGGGCGTGGAAGGTATCGCAATGGCAAACGTGGCAAGCCATGGGACGGCACTTTTACTTGGCGTCTGGTTTCTGTTCCATTGCGGACTGCATCTTGATTTTGCATCGAAAAATTTAAAGACATTATCCTGCGTGGGTGGAATCTTAAAGATCGGATTGCCGGGAGGAATCAGTTCCCTGTCGTATTCCTTTTCACAGATCGTGTCAACATCGATCTTAGCAGTGCTTGGAACAGCGGCGCTCACCGCAAAGATCTATGTTTCATCCATCGTGTTTTATGTCTATGTGACCGGAATGTCACTTGGACTTTCCACGGCGATCCTGATGGGATGGATGACGGGGGCAAAGGAGTATGAAAAGGCATACCGGCTGAACCAGCAGGTGTTAAAAATCGCGGTCAGCTTAAATATCGTGCTTTCGGTTCTGATCTTTCTCTGCCATAGACCATTGATGCATTTGTTTACGCAGAGTGAGGAGATCATCGGGATGACGGGCGTGATCTTTTTTATCGATATTTTTGTGGAAATCGGGCGTGCATTCAACCATGTCGAGGACAATTCGCTCCGGGGAGCGGGGGATGTGTTCTTTCCGATGGTCATCGCCGTGATTTCCTGCTGGGGCGTCAGCATTTTGTTTGCATATCTGCTTGGGATACGCCTTAGGATGGGGCTGGCAGGATGCTGGATCGCGTTCATGCTCGATGAGATGTTCCGCGGAAGTATCTTTTTCATCCGTTTCCGCTCACGAAAATGGACGAAAAAAAGAATCTGACCCTATATTGACAAACCTGCAAAATCCCGATAAAATTAACTTGAAAACGTTTTCAAATATGACTTTTTAAGGGGGATGGCCGATGGGAAGTGAGTTAAATATTTATAAAATTGCACAGGAAGCGGGAGTTTCACCGGCAACAGTGTCGAGAGTCATGACAAAAAATGCGAGGGTGAGCGAGGAAAAGAGAGCGCGTGTGGAAGCAGTGATCCGCAAATATGATTACAGGCCAAACGCGCTTGCGCAGGGACTGATCAAGACGAAAACGAACGTCATCGGTGTGCTTGCTGCAGATCTGGTCAATCCTTATTATTCATCCATGGTGGAAAACTGTGAGAAGGAGATCATTGCGCGCGGGTATGTGCCAATGATCTGCGGAACATTAAGCAATCCGGATCTTGAGGTGGAATATATTCAGAAAATGTTTGACATGCGTATGGATGCGATCATCATTATCGGGGGAAAATCAGACAGCCTTGTCACGGAGCCGGAATACGCAGATCTGATCAACCGTGTCGCTGAATCCATCCCGGTCATCACAACAGGAAAGGTAGAGGGCGGTGAGTGCTGCCAGGTCACGATCGACGAGGCGGAGGGCATGAACCAGAGCATGGAATGTCTGATCGGTTTAGGTCACAGGCGCATTGCACTGATCGGCGGAGTCGAGGAGATGAAATCCACTTACGATAAGCGTATCCGCTACCGCAGTCTGCTGCGAAAGAACGGTCTGACCTACCGTGAGCGCTATGTGATCAATTCCAATTATTCGGTCGAGGGCGGTTATCAGGGGTTCGAGGCACTCTTTCAGGGAAATAAGACACTTCCCACGGCGGTGATCGCGATCAATGACTACAGTGCAGTGGGTGTGATGCGTTCCATCAAAGAGCATGGACTTAGGATCCCGGAGGATATTTCCCTCATCAGTTTTGATAATACGTTTATCGTAGATACCGTCATACCAAGGCTGAGCAGTATTTCCTATGATTATGAAGCATTTGGAAAGCTTTTGGTTGACACCGCATTAGATAAGATTGGCGGAAAAGAAGTACCGGAGGTACAGAAAGTAACACCGACTCTGATCATCAGAGAATCCGTAGCGGAGTTAAAACGGTAAAATCCGTTAGAATGACGGAAAAATAAAATAAATGTGAAATAAATATGTACAAAAAGTAAAATAACCTGTTGACAACTCATAATATGTATTGTAATATAACAATATGAAAAGGGTTTCAAATTAAAAAGCACTATAAAATACACAACTGGTGTAAAAGCCGGCTGCATGGATGGGATTTACGCAGCGAAGGTGTAAGATAAGTGCTGGAAACATGCAAAAAAGAAGATATAAAGGCGTTTCTGACACTTAAGATCAAAAAATATTACACCTTATGGAAGATGGCAGACAGTTTTGTGAAAAATATAAGTGCTTTGTTTTTACAAGGTTTTGAAATCGGTTTCAAGAAAACGTTGGAGAGGGGAAAATATATGAAAAAGGAGAACGGTGTTACAAAACAGGTTGGCAAAAAACTAAACTTCTGGCAGAAACTCTGGAAGTACCGTGTACTGACACTGATGTGTGTCCCGGCAATGATTTTTTTCTTTGCATTTAACTATATGCCATTGCCAGGAATCTATGTTGCGTTTGTTAAATACAATTACCGCGATGGTATTTTTGGAAGCAAATTTGTAGGGTTACAGAATTTTGAGTTCCTCTGGGAATCAGGAAAACTTTTATCACTGACGAAAAATACAATTTTATATAATCTGGCATTTATCCTTCTTGGAAATTTACTTGCGGTCGTGGTAGCGATCCTTTTAAATGAAATGAGATGTAAATGGTTCAAGAAAGTATCACAGACGATGATGTTTCTTCCATATTTCATTTCACAGGTTTTAGTCGGATTTCTGGTATTTAACTTATTAAATTATGATACCGGATTTGTAAATGAGATCCTTACTAGACTTGGAATGGAAAAATGGGGACCTTACAGTGATCCGCATGTATGGCCGGTACTTTTGGTTATCATTTATCTGTGGCAGCAGACAGGTTACAACTCCGTTGTATATTTTGCATCTATCTGCGGAATTGACGCAGAGATGATAGAGGCATCCAAGGTCGATGGAGCAAATGCATTTCAGAGGATTCGTTACATATTGCTCCCGAGTTTAAAACCTACCGTGATCATCCTGTTACTGTTTGCATTGGGCGGCATCGTAAAAGGTAATTTCGGATTGTTCTACAATATCATTGGTACGAACTCCTTATTATATGACACGACAGATATTATTGAGACGTTTGTTTACAGGGCTACGATGACAGATTTTAACTTCTCGACAGCGTCGGCAGTCGGTCTGTATCAGTCAGTCGTTGGTTTTGTAATCGTTATGGTCGTGAACTATATTGTTAAGAAAATTGAACCGGATTATTCCCTGTTTTAATATCTATGGAGGTCGACTATGAAGAAAAATAACAGCAATAAAGTAAAACTTGGAGCTTCTGATAAGATTGTGCGGGGATTTGGATATGTAGTGATCACAATCTATGCACTGGCATGTATATTTCCATTCCTGTTGATCCTTGGAAGTTCATTTACGGCAGAAGAAGTGATCCGTACGGAAGGTGTACAGTTGATTCCGAAACAGTTTACACTGGCAGCTTATGAGATGGTCTGCAAGGGCGGTGGTATCTGGAAATCCTATCTGCTCACGATCATCCTGACGGTGGTCGGTACGGCGGTCGGACTGACGATCATAGCAATGACAGGTTATGCACTGCAGAGAAAAGATTTCCCGTTCCGCAACGGAATTTCCTTCTACATATATTTTACAAGCCTGTTTTCCGCAGGACTTGCACCGTACTATCTTCTGATGACACAGACTTACCACTTAAAGGACAGCTATTTTGCAGTTTTATTACCGCTTATGATGTCGCCGTGGCTGATCATCATGATGAAAAACTTTGTGAAGGCGATCCCGCATGAGATTACAGAGTCCGGCAAGATCGACGGCGCCGGGGATATGAAGATCTTTGTTTCCCTGATCCTGCCAATGTTAAAACCGGCACTTGCGACGATCGGATTATTCCTTGCACTGGGATACTGGAATGAATGGTATCAGTCCTCTCTCTTCTTAAGCTCGAAAGTGGATGTAAAACCGTTACAGTATACATTATATGAAGTTGTAAATAAAATGGATCAGCTTAAAAACTCCATTGCAGGACAGTATATATCATTGGCAGATATTCCGACAGAGGGAATCAAGATGGCAAATGCGATTCTTGCAACCGGACCGATCATTTTCCTGTATCCATTCGTTCAGAAATATTTTATCAGCGGTATTACCGTTGGAGCCGTAAAAGGCTGATCGATACGATTATCGCTCTGCATGGGGCAGAGTCATAATAAAAGCAGTTTTGTCTTAGAAAAAGACAGATCTGCTGCAAAAATAAATCATATGGAGGGTATGGTATGAAGAAAAGATTTAAGAGACTTGGGGCAATGTTACTCGCAGGTACAATGTTACTTGGCGCCACAGCCTGTGGCGGAGGAAGCAATTCTTCCACAACAGGAAATGCAGCAAAATCGGAAGACAGTGCATCCACTACGGAAACAGGGGGAACGACAAGTAGTGGTGACATTGACACATCCGAACATGTAGTGATCACTTATATGGTGACCGGTGATAAACCGGATGGTAAGAGCGCAGAGCGTCTCGATGAGATGATGGAAAAACTGAATGCGATCCTGACCGAAAAAGTAAATGCAGAACTTGAGATTTATTACATTGGATGGACCGATTATCTCTCTAACTACAACCTGACACTGGCACAGATGGATGGTTCTGTCGACCTTGTCGGAACTGCTTCTGACTGGCTCGATGCCTGGCCAAACGCAAAGAACGGAGCATTCTTAGAGCTTTCCGAGGATATGTTAAAGACCTACGCACCAAAAACATGGGAGAGCGTAAGCCAGGATCACTGGGATCTGTGTAAATACAACGGCTCGATCTATCTTATCCCGGAGGATAATTACGCACAGTGGACCAACCATGGATTCATCTATCGTCTTGACTGGGCAAAAGAAGCAGGACTGACAGATGGTGTCAAGAGCTGGGAAGACCTTACAACTTACTTTAAATATGTAAAAGAAGCATATCCGGATGTGATTCCATGGGATTCTGACGGTACACAGTATGCACAGATGGCAAACGGCTGGATCACCTCTCACAGCAATTTTGTTGCAATCGACGGTGTCTGTTCCGGCGCATTATGGGGCGGTACAAAAGATGACCTTTACACGATCACAACACCTGCATACACAGACACAGATATGATGGTTGAGTATGCAAAATTAATGAAAGAATGGGATAACATCGGCGTATGGAAGACAGATGTATTAAACAATACTGCTTCCTCAAACCGTGATGATTACCGTATCGGTCGTGTTGCAGCAGAGCAGCACCACACACAGACCTGGACAGATCTTTGCAGTGCAACTCCGTCAAATACGATTTATCAGGATGATCCGGATGCAGAGTCAGGTTTCTTCTACTTCGGAGAAGAGACCGGAAACGTGGTAGCACTTTCCATCACACACGGTGCAATGGCAGTTTCCGCAGCAAGCAAGAACCCGGAAAGAGCACTGATGGTATATGATTTATTAAGAAATGACGAAGAATGCTACAGATTACTCTGCTATGGTATTGAAGGCGTATCTTACGAGATCAACGATGAGGGACTCCGCACAACTCCGGAAGGCTACAACTCAGACACAGACAACATCAACGGTATGACCAACTGGTGGTGGGGGCGTAACGACGATCTTGAGATCAGAGACGCTACAAGAAACTGGGATGCAATTGACAAACTTTACAGTGAGTATGATTCCTTAAAGATTGATTATCCGTATGGACAGTTTGTACCGGAAGTTGATGATATCCAGTCTAAGATCGATAACATCAACGAAGTATATACCAACTATACAAAACAGATCTCTTATGGTAAATATCAGGGAACTGCGGAGGAGATCGTTGCAGAGATGCAGTCAGCATTAAAACAGGCTGGTATTGAAGAAGTAACCGCAGCACTGCAGGAACAGTTTGATGCATTATACAAATAGGTATACAATAAAGGCATGATGTGCCGCTATTGAACAGAAGGTGTTGATTCTAAGAAATAGGGGATCAACACCTTTTGTTATAGGAAAGAACTGATACAAAAGGAACATTTTGTGAAAAAGAGGAGAGATGGCATGGGCAATTTTGAGATCACAGACAATTTTTATCTGGATGGAAAACCGTTTCAGATCATATCGGGTGCAATTCATTATTTCAGAATCGTTCCGGAATACTGGCAGGACAGACTTGAAAAATTAAAGGCAATGGGATGCAATACAGTGGAGACATATATCCCGTGGAACATGCATGAACCGAAAAAAGGTGAATTCCACTTTGAGGGGATGCTTGACATAGAACGATTTGTAAAAACGGCGCAGGAACTTGGGTTATATGTGATTTTAAGACCGTCGCCGTACATTTGTGCGGAGTGGGAATTTGGCGGACTGCCGGCGTGGCTGTTAGCGGAAGATGGAATGAAACTGCGCGTTTCCTATCCGCCGTTTTTAAAACATGTGCAGGATTACTATGATGTATTATTGAAAAAAATCGTGCCGTATCAGATTAATTACGGCGGGCCGGTCATTTTGATGCAGGTCGAAAATGAATACGGATATTATGCAAACGACAGGGAATATCTGCTTGCAATGAGAGATAAAATGCAAAAAGGCGGTGTCGTTGTCCCGCTTGTTACCTCGGACGGACCGTTTGAAGAAAACTTAAACGGGGGTCATTTAGAAGGCGCGCTGCCGACCGGAAATTTTGGATCTAAGACCGAGGAGCGCTTTGAAGTCCTGAAAAAATATACGGATGGCGGACCACTCATGTGTACGGAGTTCTGGGTAGGCTGGTTCGATCACTGGGGAAATGGCGGTCATATGACAGGCAATCTGGAGGAGAGTGTCAAAGATCTCGATAAAATGTTAGAACTTGGCCATGTCAATATTTATATGTTTGAGGGCGGTACGAATTTTGGATTTATGAACGGCTCGAACTACTATGATGAGCTGACCCCGGATGTGACATCGTATGACTATGATGCTCTTTTGACAGAGGATGGACAGATCACAGAAAAATACCGCAGATACCGTGATGTTATTGCGAAGTACAGAGAGATACCGGAAGTCACATTTACAACTGAGATCAAAAGGAAAGCATATGGAAGTCTGCCGTTAAAAGAAAAAGTAAGCCTGTTTTCGGTGCTGGATGATATCAGTGCTCCGGTGGAGAGCAGTTTCCTGCAGAGCATGGAAAAACTGGGGCAGAATTACGGCTATATTTTATATCATTCCACATTAGATACGGAGGAGAAACTCGAAAAACTCCGCCTGTGGGAGGCAAACGACCGTGCCAATATTTTTGTGGATCAAAAACCGGTCACAACACTTTACGATCTGGAACTTTTAAAAGAAAAAGAGCTGGATGTCACGTTTGAAAGGGGAGCAGATTTTGATATCCTGATGGAAAATATGGGGCGTGTCAATTTCGGACCGCGCATGGAACACCAGAGAAAAGGCATTGGTCAGTGTGTGCAGGTCAACGGACATATGCACAACCACTGGAAACAGTACACGCTGCCGCTCGACAATATCGAAAAAGTTGACTTTTCCAAAGAATACAAAGAAGGGCTGCCGGGATTTTACCGTTTTACGGTGGATATCGACGAGACAGCAGACACATTCCTGGATTTTGAGGGATGGGGAAAGGGCTGTGTCTTTGTAAACGGATTTAATATCGGAAGATTCTGGGAGATCGGACCGCAGAAAAGACTCTATATCCCGGCGCCGCTGCTGAAAAAGGGCGAAAACGAGATCATCGTATTTGAGACAGAGGGAAAGACCCGCGATACGATCGTGTTGAAGGATGAGCCGGATATTGGCTGAGTGTCCACGAAAATAAAAATCAAGTAATATGAATGGAGCAGGGTATGGCAGGATATTTATTTGTACACTTTACCGGGGAACAGAAGGACGGCGAGCAGATCTATTTTTCCGTGAGCCGGGACGGACTGCACTGGACGGATCTAAACGATGGAAAACCGGTACTGTATTCGCATATCGGCGAGTGCGGCGTGCGCGATCCGTTTCCGGTAAAAAATCCGCTGAATGGACGTTATTATCTGATCGCAACCGATCTTCGAATCGAAAAGGGTGAGGGCTGGCAGGCAGCGCAGGAGCGCGGCAGCAGGGATATCATCATCTGGGAATCAGAAGACCTCGTGCACTGGGAAAAGGAGCGCGCCCATACAGTCGGCATCCGTGAGGCTGGCTGTGTCTGGGCGCCGGAGGCTGTGTTTGACGAGGAAGAACAGGCATTTTTAGTCTTTTTTGCATCCAAAGTAAAATGTGATGGGGAAGAGACTGCAAAACACCGCATCTATGCCGCTTATACAAAGGATTTTGTCACATTTTCGGATACATTTTTGTATATGGAACGTGAGCGGGATGTGATCGATACCACGATTTTAAGGAGTAACGGAAAATATTACCGGATCTCAAAGGATGAGACCGACAGCAGGCTGATCTTAGAGGAGTCAGACAGTCTCCGCGGGGATTTTAAGCGGATCTCCTGCCCGGTTTTTGAAAAATTAAAAGGCATGGAAGGCCCGGAGGGCTATCTTTTGCCGGAGGGCAGGAGCTGGTGTGTGATCGCAGACCAGTTTGCCGAGGGAAAAGGGTATCTGCCGATGATCACGGAAGATCTGTCATCGGGTGATTTCACGATTTTGGAAAAAGAAAAATATGATCTTGGCAGGACGAAAAAAAGACACGGCGGGGTGTTGGAATTAAGTGACGCAGAGTATGAGAGATTAATTAAGGCAGAAATGGAGGGGTAACATGTTATATCCACAGGAAAATAAGATTCGTGGGATCATTGATTTAAACGGAGTGTGGGATTTTGCACTTGGGACAACGGAGGAACCGAAAGATACGGTAACATTGCCGGATCAGATGGAGCCAATTGCAGTTCCGGCATCTTACAACGATCAGAAGGATGATATTGCTTACCGGAATCATTACGGTTATGCGTATTACCGGAGAAATATTACAGTGCCTTCTTATTACAAGGGACAGAGACTGGTGCTTCGCTTTGACGCAGTAACACATTTTGCAAAAATTTATCTGAATGGGGTATTGCTCACACAGCATAAAGGAGGATTTCTTCCATTTGAAGTGGATATCACTGACAAATTATGTGCAGGGGAGAGTGCGGAACTGGTCGTTGCTGTGGATAACCGCATCAATCACAGCACGCTCCCGGTCGGCAATGAGGAGGGGACCTCATTTATGGGAGCGGACAATGCAGGCGTGCCGGGTGTCGAGGCGGCAAAGCGCTGGAGAAAACCACAGAATCTTCCTAATTTTGATTTCTTTAATTATGCAGGGATCAACCGTCCGGTCAGAATTTATACGACACCGAAGGCGTATATCAAAGATGTAACGCTTGTGACAGATATCCGTGGAACAGATGGCATTGTGAATTATCAGGTTAAGACTTCAGATACAGATGGACAGGAAGTTGTACTGCAGATCTTAGATGCCAATGGAAATGAAGTGGCACAGGCAAAAGGCACTTCCGGGGAGATCGTGATACCGGATGCAAAACTGTGGGAGCCATATCCGGGAACACCGTATCTGTATACGGCAGCAGTCACGTTCGGTGATGATTATTATGAGGAGCCGTTTGGCGTGCGTACGGTGCGCGTGGAGGGGACTTCATTTCTGATCAATGGAAAACCATTTTACTTCAAAGGATTTGGAAAACATGAGGATTCCGCATTTCACGGACGCGGTATGGACGTCTGCCTGGATGTCAAAGATGTCAATCTGATCCACTGGCTGCATGCAAATTCCTTCCGTACCAGCCATTATCCGTATGCGGAAGAAATGTACCGTCTGTGTGACCGCGAGGGAATCGTGATCATTGACGAGGTTCCGGCAGTCGGGATCGGTGCCGGAGCGGGCATAAATCCTTATGAAACATTCCCGATCCGCGAGCACCATGAGCAGGTCATTAAAGATATGATCGCACGCGACAAGAATCATCCGTGCGTTGTCATGTGGTCACTTGGAAATGAACCGGATACGGAAAATTTTCCGGAATCTGCATATGAGTACTGGCATTCCCTCTATGAACTGGCACATGAGACAGACCCGTCAAATCGTCCGGTCACTTTGGTCTGCTGTCAGAACAACTATGAAAAAGACATGGTCACAAGGAGCATGGATGTCGTCTGCATCAACCGCTACTATGGCTGGTACAATTTGTCCGGAGATCTTGATGCTGCCTGCTATGGACTGAACCTGGAACTGGATTTCTGGGAGTCCCAGAATAAACCGGTCATGATCACCGAGTACGGCGCTGATGCCGTAGCCGGTATCCATGAGTGTGTGCCAGAGATGTTCTCGGAGGAATTTCAGGTGGAATTTTATAAGAGACAAAATGCACAGTTCGATAAGAGGAAGTTCATTATCGGTGAGCATGTCTGGAACTTTGCGGACTTTGCGACCGTGCAGGGATGCATGAGAGTCGATGGTAATAAAAAGGGACTGTTTACGAGAGAGCGCAGACCGAAAATGGCGGCGCATTACTTTAAAGAGAGATGGGGAGAGATACCTAATTTTGAGTATAAGGGTTAGGTGGTAAAGCACAAAGCGGGAGCCACAAACTAAAGGAGAAATCATGTCAAAAAATATTCGTGAAATCAACATCAACCAGATAAAAATCCACGACCCATTCTGGTCTGCCATGCAGCACCGCATGACAGACACCGTCATTCCGTTTCAGGAGAAAGTATTAAACGACGAAGTCCCGGGCGTGGAAAAAAGCCATGCCATCGAAAACTTCCGTATTGCCGCAGGCTTAAGCGAAGGCGAATTTTACGGTATGGTCTTTCAGGACAGTGACGTCGCAAAATGGTTAGAGGGTGTCGCCTATTCGCTTGCGGTAAAGCCGGACAATGAGTTGGAAGCGCGTGCGGATGAGATCATTGACATCATCGAAAAGGCACAGCAGCCGGATGGCTATCTTGATACCTTTTTTATTGTAAAAGAACCGGAACACCGCTGGCAGAATTTGCAGGAGTGTCATGAACTTTATTGTGCCGGACATATGATGGAGGCAGGAGTCGCCTACTATCAGACAACCGGAAAAGACAAACTGCTTCATGTGGTGGAGCGTCTTGCTGACCATATTATTTCCATGTTCGGGGAAGATAAAGAGCCGGGGATTCCGGGGCACCAGGAAGTTGAGATCGGACTGATGAAACTTTACCGTGCGACCGGAAAAGAAAAATATAAGGATATGGCACGGTATTTTTTGGAAGAGCGCGGAAAAAATCCAAATTACTTTTACGAGGAAAAGAAAAAAAGAGGCTGGCAGCACTGGGGGCAGTACAGCTTAGAGCCGTTAGATCAGAGATATACGCAGACACATGCCACGATCTATGAGCAGAAAGAGGCGGTTGGGCACAGTGTGCGTGCCGTTTATATGTACACGGCGATGGCAGACCTTGCCGGGGAAGATAAAGATCAGAGACTTTATGAGGCGTGTCAGACTCTGTGGGATAATATTGTAAAGAAAAGAATGTACATCACCGGCGGCATCGGTTCTACGGTTGAGGGCGAGGCATTTACGATTGACTATGATCTGCCAAACGATATGGCATATGCGGAGACCTGCGCGTCGATAGGAATGATCTTTTTTGCAAAGAGAATGTTGGAAATAAAACCACTTGGAATTTATGCCGATATCATGGAACGGGAATTTTACAATGGAACCATCAGCGGTATCCAGTTGGATGGAAAACAGTTTTTCTATGTGAATCCGCTTGAGGTAAATCCGGGAACATCCGGCACGATCTTTGGTTATAAACATGTATTGCCGACCCGTCCGGGCTGGTATGCATGTGCATGCTGTCCGCCGAACCTGGTACGTCTTGTAACTTCACTGGGAACTTATGCATGGAGTGAGAGTGAAACGACGCTCTATTCACATCTGTTTCTGGGACAGACAGCAGATTTTGAAAAAGCGGTTGTCAAGGTAGACAGCAGTTACCCGTGGGAGGGAAAAGTAACCTATCAGGTAAAGGCGAAGATGAAAGACGCATTTGAACTGGCAATCCACATTCCGTCCCATATCCGCATGGATACACTTTGCGTGACAGTCAATGGAGAAAAGACAGATGCAGCATCCTGCATAAAAGACGGATATCTTTATCTGAAGCAAAACTGGGGAGAAAATGATGTGATTGAGCTTACATTTGATCTTCCGGTACGCAAAATTTATGCAAACACAAACGTGCGTGAAGATGAAGGCTGTGTCGCCCTGATGCGTGGTCCGGTTGTTTACTGTTTTGAGGGAGTTGACAATGGCGAATGTATTCAGGCGCTACGGATTCCAAGAGAGATCAAAGCTGAGACGGAACTTTGCAAAGAAGGTGTATTAGCGGGAAATGTGCTGATCCATCTGCCGGGATACCGGATGGAGAGCAGTGATGCGCTTTACTCCGAGGAACGCCCAAAGCGGACAGACGTAATGCTGACCGCAATTCCTTATTATGTATGGGCGAACCGGGGAGAAAATCAGATGCGCGTCTGGATGCCGGAAGAATAAATCTTTTGGCTTATCAGAGACTTATTTTACAGCATCAAAGACAAAGATCAGTTTTCTACACGAAATACCAGACATCCGTGTGCTGGCGGGGTGACAGAGATCGCACTGCCGGATACGGATGTTTTTTCTTTGCTCCAGAGTTCTGTCAGACTGGCATTTTCATGGATGCATAATTCATCACCGACACGGAGAGTTTCAATATCACAATGGATCGTCTGTGTTTCATCTGAGAGATTAAAGAAAGCAATAAAATGTTCGCCTGTAACTGCATTATGTGCGCACCAGATGGCTTTTTCATCGTCAAGACATATCTGATGAGGTTTACAGTCCGGTGTCAGCATGGAAAGTATATCGCGGTTGGTCAAAAGTGCAAGCGTGGCATCATCTAATTTTGTCAGTTCACAGCCAAGCATTAAAGGAGAGCCGAAAAGACACCAGAGTGTTAACATGGTATGCTGTTCATCCGGTGTAAAATTAGTGTACCATTCATGACCGAATCCTTTTCCAAGCCAGCCGAGCGGCAACATATCACAGTCCGGATAGCATCCCTTTGAAACATGGTTCTGCCAGAGTTCACAGCGGTGGAACATATCTTTTAACAGATCCCATTTATCCCAGAAATCATCGGTGATACGCCACATATTTGCATAAGTCTCATAGTGCCATGCGTGTTCGATCAGTGCAGGTCCCGGAGAAAGGGATAAAACGATCGGCCTGCCACAGCGTGCGATCGCCTTTGCGAGCATTTCTATCTCATGGCGTGCAGAATAAGGATTGGCCGGATAGATATTGGTATTGCAGATATCATCGCACTTGATGAAATCAACACCCCAGGAAGCATAAAGTTCCATCAGGGAATCATAGTAAGCCTGTCCTGCCTCCGTATCGCGGACACCGTACATATCCGGGTTCCATCCACAGATGGAGGAAGGATTTGCAACCATATTGGCAGTCACGTTGCTGCCCTTGATCTTACAATGGTTATGCGCAGCAGTTCTTGGGATTCCGCGCATGATATGGATACCGAATTTTAAACCGAGACTGTGGATATAGTCAGCAAGGTGGGTAAAACCGGTTCCGTCCGCAGAAGATGGAAAACGTGCCGGATCCGGCTGCAGTCTTGAAAATTCATCCATGGCAACATCCGCAAACGGGATATACTGGAACTGATCGCGCATGGAACCGACACCGATCGCGTACCATTCGATATCAACGACGATATATTCCCATCCAAACTCCTTTAAATGTGCAGCCATGTAATCTGCATTTGCTTTCACGGCATCTTCTGTCACCGTGGTGTCATAGTAATCGTAGCTGTTCCAACCCATAGGCGGCAGCGGTGCAAAATTATTTTTGTTCATAAAAAACCTCCAGAATTGATTTCCTAAGCCGATTATACTATATAGAAATTACAATACAATACGCATTGCATTTCTTTTCACATTTTTTTATAATGAAAATAATGTTGGAACCGTTATTTGATTCTGACATTATTAAAATCAGAATGACAAAAGACATATCACGATAATAAGAAAAATAAGAGGAATAATCATGTCCGAAAAGAAAAAAGTAAAGATAAACGGTTTTGTTTTTACGGATGAAGCGGAAGCAGAGCAGGCGAAAAAGGAAGCACATGGGATTCATTATGTGGAAGAACGCGCAGATATGCATCATCCGGAAACGGTGCTTGAAATATATAATAAAATGGTGAAGCAGGAACTGTTTGAAACAGCGGTTGGATTTACATACTTAAAAGAACTACAGGAATATCTGATTCAGAATCCGTCCATTAATAACAGTGATATTCTTCCGATTTCCGTGACACATCCGGTGTTAGAGGAGAGCCTCCGGAAAAAATTAAGGATTTCTGCAAAAAACAGGGCGAGCGAAAAGAAGGCGTCAAAAAAAACGGATGGATACCGCAAAAAATATGAGATCACGTTATTTATATCTGTGATACTGGCAGTCAGCGTGATCGGAATGTTTATCGTTGCATCGACGAGTGACAGTCCGACGATCATCAATTATGAAAATAAGCTGATTGATAAATATGCGGCGTGGGAGCAGGAACTTGATGAGAGGGAAGCCGCGTTAAAGGAACGTGAACAGACGGTGGAAGAACCATAGAAGACATCACATTTATTTCATAATTATCTGTTAGGATAACATGCAGGTTTGTACTCTGGCACAAATTTGAGATGTGCAAAAAAGCAGCGCAGAAATGAGGAACAAAGATGGAAAAAATTAAAATATTAGTTGTGGATGATGAAAGCAGAATGAGAAAATTAGTCCGTGATTTTCTGGTCAGGGAAGATTATGAGGTGTTAGAAGCGGGAGATGGAGAAGCAGCACTTGATATTTTTTATCAGGAAAAAAATATTGCATTGATCATTTTAGATGTCATGATGCCAAAGATGAACGGATGGGAGGTCTGCAGGGAAATCAGGGAGACTTCGAAAGTGCCAATTATCATGCTGACGGCGAAGGGGGATGAGGAGGACGAGCTGACAGGGTTCGAACTTGGAGTTGATGAGTATATCTCAAAACCGTTTTCTCCGAAGATCTTAGTTGCGCGTGTCGGTGCAATTTTAAGAAGAAGCGGAAAGGCACCGGAGGAGGGAAAACTTCTTTCCATCGGCGGCATCGTGATCGATCAGACTGCACATACAGTGACGGTGGATGGCAGACAGATCGAATTAAGCTTCAAGGAATTTGAACTGCTTACTTATTTTATGGAAAACGAAGGCATTGCACTTTCCAGGGAAAAGATTCTTAATCATGTCTGGAACTATGATTATTTCGGGGACGCCAGAACAATCGATACACATGTCAAAAAACTGCGTGCCAAGATCGGTGAAAAAGGAGATTACATCAAAACCATCTGGGGCATGGGTTACAAATTCGAAGCAGAAGAAAATGGCAGTGATAAGTAATGATGAAAAGCAGGAAAAAAGAATTTAAAAGAAAATATTTTGGTTCACTGACACACCAGTTGATCCTGATCAGTATCTGTCTGGTTACGGGAACACTTCTTTTGTGCTGGTTTATCAACACGGTTTTTTTAGAACCGTACTATGTGATCAATAAACAAAATACGCTGCTTTCCGGATTTGAGACGATCGATGAAGCGAGTGAGGCAGGGACACTTGATGACAGTTCTTTTGATGTGACATTTGACAATCTCTGTGCAAATGGGAATATCACCGTCATGATCATAAGCTCCGACCGGACGATCGTGCGGTCTTCCGTCAATGATACGCAGAAAATGATGCTGGAATTTATGAATATCATTTTTGGCGAAAAACAAAATGAAGTGACGGTGATGATGCAGTCGGATAATTATATTATTCAAAAACAGACGGATACCAGGTTAGATTCAGAGTTTCTGGTCCTTTACGGAACACTTTCAAACGGCAATCTGATCCTGATGCGTACCGCACTTGAGAGTATCAGGGAAAGCGTCAATCTGTCCAATACATTTCTGGCATGGGTGGGTGTTGTCGCTGCAATCATCAGTGCAGTAGTGATCGTGTTTGTCTCAAGAGGCATTACAACACCGCTTCTGCGTCTGACCGATATCTCAAAACGCATGACGGAGCTTGATTTTGAGGCAAAATACCAGCCGGGGCGCAGATACCACAACGAGGTAGATGAGTTAGGCGAATATATGAATGTCATGTCGACCACGTTAGAGCATACGATCTCCGAACTGAAAAGCGCAAATAACCAGCTGCAGATCGATATTGACAAAAAGACGCAGATCGATGAGATGCGCAAAGAGTTTTTATCCAATGTATCGCACGAGTTAAAAACACCGCTTGCACTGATCCAGGGCTATGCGGAGGGATTGAAAGAATGTATCAATGATGATGCGGAGAGCAGGGACTTTTACTGCGAAGTCATCATGGACGAAGCGGACAAGATGAATAAAATGGTCAAAAAACTGCTCACTTTAAACCAGCTCGAATTTGGCAATGAGGTCATCACCATGGAGCGGTTTGACCTGACAGAACTGATCCGGGGGGTGATCAATTCGTCTGCGATCCTTTTGAATCAGAATGAGATCACATTGGACTTTACACAGCAGGAACCGTTATATGCGTGGGCGGATGAATTTAAGGTGGAAGAGGTAGTGACCAACTATCTGAGCAATGCGATCCATCACGCAGAGGGAGAAAAGCGGATCGATATCAGCTGTGTACAGAAAGGGGACAAAGTCCGCGTCAGTGTTTTTAACACGGGAAATCCGATACCGGAAGAAGATGTGGACAATATCTGGATCAAATTTTACAAAGTGGATAAAGCGAGAACCAGAGAATACGGTGGCAGCGGCATCGGTCTGTCAATCGTCCGGGCAATCATGGATTCGTTCCATCAGAAGTGCGGCGTGATCAATCATGAGGACGGAGTGGAATTCTGGTTTGAATTAGAGACAAATAATGGAAATTTTTTTAGTTGATAAATCATACCAAAAATGCTAACATATGGGTATAGTTCGTGACAATAGAATGTTCGCAGAGTGCGCATTCTGTTGTTCATGATAATAGAATATTCGCAGAGCGTGAGTTCTATTATTTACAGATATTTTGAGAGGAATGCCATGAAAAGAACGGGAATGAGATTAACGACAGTGGCAGCAGTGACAGCGTTGCTGCTCGGTGGATGTGGAGAACAGCCATACAGTTTAACAGAAGATGAGGAAGGCATGATTGTGGATTACTCGGCACACGCTGTGGCAAAATTTAATACGAGCCAGCCTGACGGTCTTGCAAATGTGAGCCGCAATGAGCAGGAAACAGAGGCAGTGGATGAGTCACAGACGACGGAGACGGAGAATAAAATCACACTGGATGCATCCGGCAATGCAGCTGCAGGAGACCAGAGCACAGAGAATAAAACAGCAGAGCCGTCGACACTGGATGAACTGTTTGGAGGAGAAAATCTGTCGGTCACATATACCGGAGCAGAAATTGCAGCAAATTATATGGAGGGCGGTTATTATTCGCTGGATGCAGAGCAGGGCAAGACATTTGTGATTGTCGGTATTGATATTACAAATTCCGGAGCGGATGAAATAGCGATAGATAACTTTGCAAAGACACCGAAGTTCTCTGTTATGGTCAATGGTCAGGAAAAAGCAGAGGAAGAAAATACAATACTTCCATCTGATTTTGCACTGTATCAGGAAACAGTCCCGGCTGGAGTAACAGAAAATACTATCTTATTGTTTCAGGTGCCGGACAGTGTGACCAGTGTGGACAGTCTGGATCTGTTTGTAAATATCAGCGGTACAAATTATCAAATTACTTTGTAATGATATTAGTAATGTGCTATAATAAATGCAGTATTTATGCAATGGAAAAAGAGACGAATTGCGTAGCAGATGATACGCGGGAGGAGAGACAGGAATGGATACAAATATACTTTTAGAGTCAGGAACAAATGAACTGGAGGTCCTGGAATTTACATTAGGAAATAATCATTATGGAATCAATGTTGCAAAGATCAGAGAGATATTGACGTATCAGCCGGTTACACCAGTACCAAATTCTCATCCAAGTGTGGAAGGTATTTTTATGCCGCGTGATACGATGATTACTGTTGTTAATCTGAAAAGATGCCTGGGAATGCCGGAGGACGGAGAAAACAAAGGACTTTTTATCATCACGAACTTTAACAAATTAAATATTGCGTTTCATGTAGATGCCGTGATTGGTATCCATCGTGTATCATGGGAATCCATCATCAAACCGGATTCAACGATCAATACGGAGAATAACAGTGCATCCACAGGTGTCATTAAGATGGATGACAAGCTGATCATCATCCTTGATTTTGAGAAGATTGTATCCGATATCAGCCCGGAGACAGGACTTAAGGTATCAGATGTTGATAATATGGTAAGCCGTGAACGTTGTGACTCTCCGATCCTGATCGCTGAGGATTCACCGCTTCTTAGCCGCTTGATCACAGATTGTCTGAAGAAGGCAGGATACACCAATCTGATTGTGACAATGAACGGTCAGGAAGCATGGGACAAACTTACTGAATTTGAAAAAGCAGGCAATGTGCGTGACAAGGTTCACTGTATTATCACGGATATCGAGATGCCGATGATGGATGGACACAGACTGACCAAACTGGTTAAGACAAATGATAATATGAAGAAGATACCGCTCATTATTTTCTCATCTTTGGTCAATGAGGAAATGAGAATTAAAGGCAAACAGTTAGGGGCAGATGCTCAGTTGACAAAACCTGAAATCGGCAATCTTGTAGAGGCTATTGACAATTTAATTGATAAAAGCATTGATTAGGTTGAAGCGAAGAGGGGGATGTGATGTATTGTCACATCCCCAAATTAAGTTATAGGCTTGACGGAGGTATCGGATGAGCGGGACAGAAGATTATCTGGATGGACTGTTAAATTCCATATCTGAAAAAGATTTGGATACAAAGAAAAAAACCGGGAGTGAAACGATGCAGACAGAGGAAGATATTATGAATGATATGGAAAATGATTTACTTTCCAAAGAAGCGGAAGATAATTTTTTAGAACAGTTTGAAAAAGAATTGCAAAATGAGAAGTCGTCACCGGAAGAGGAAAAAACGGATGATTTCTTTAACAGTTTAGATCAGATTGTGGATGGAGCAGATCATAATAATAATGATGATGATTTCCTGATGGATACGCTTGGAGATATCCCGGGTATCGATGATGTGACAAAAACAGAAGATTTGTCACAGGCACAGACGATGGAAAAAGAGCCGGATGAACAGTCTGAAGATACAGCAGAACCGGCACAGGCGTCAGATGATGCCGGAAGTGATACTTTTGGTATGGATGATGCAGGCAGCACAGGACTGGATGATTTTGGAGACCTTGGCGGGGCTGATATGTTTGGAGACAGTGAGGCAGAAGAAACCGAAATTACTCCGGATGGCATAGAAGAAACTCCGAAAAAAGAAGGTTTTCTAAAAAAATTATCACGCATTCTTTTTGGGGAAGATGATGAGGATGAAAAAGGTGATTCTGTCTCATCTCAAAAAGAACCGCTAACAGGAGAAAATGCGGGTGACATTGATTTGTCAGATCCAAATATGCAGATATTGCAGGAACTGGGAGATATTCCGGATATATCGGATGCACCGAAGGAAGAAGAAAAGCCGGATCCGAAAGAAGAGAAAAAGAAGAAAAAAGAGAAAAAGAAAAAAGAAAAGAAGCCAAAGAAAGAAAAGAAACCAAAGCCAAAGAAAGAAAAGAAGCCAAAGCCGCCAAAGGAACCGGATCTGACTCCTCCATTGCCGAAGGTGCCGGTAATTCTGATCTTTGTAATGGTATTCTCATTCCTTATTCTTGTGGTGTTAGCAACAAATCTGGTCGGCTATTCAAGCAGCTTTTCAAATGCAGAAGACGCATATGCAAAGGGTGATTATGAGCAGGCATTTCAGGATGTGGCAGGTCTTGAAGTGAAAGAGAAAGATCAGGATACCTACAGAAAATACCGTATTCTGGCATATACAGCAGGTCAGTACAGAGCATATCAGAATCTGGTGAACCAGAAAATTTATGATATGGCACTGGATTCACTGATCAGCACAATCGGAAGATGTGAAGAATACAGCAGTGATGCCAAAGAACTTGGATGTGAAGGAGAGATTTCAGACATACAGGCAAAGGCAGAGGAAGCATTAGAAGCATTTAAGATTGATACGAAAAAAGCACTTGAAGTATATGACATGAAGGATCGGACTGCATATTCAAAAGAGATTTATCAGATACTGGATGATGCAGGACTTAGTGAGGAATAAAAATGATAGCGATCATTGACTATGATGCAGGCAATTTAAAAAGCGTACAAAAGGCACTTGACTTTTTACATCAGGAATGCGTGATAACGAGGGATTTTCATGAAATCCGTCAGGCAGACAAGGTGATCTTACCGGGGGTTGGTTCTTTCGGTGAGGCGATGGTCCAGTTAAAAAAATATGAACTGGATAAAGTGATACAGGAAGTGGCGGAGGAGAAAAAGCCATTTCTTGGCATCTGCCTTGGTCTGCAGCTTTTATTTGAGGGCAGTGAGGAAAGCAGCGGAGTGGAAGGTCTGCATTTGTTAGATGGGCAGATTCTGCGTATACCAGATACAGAGGGATTAAAAATACCGCATATCGGATGGAATTCACTGGATCTATGGAATAATGGAAGGCTCTTTGCAGGATTGCCGGAGCATCCATATGTTTATTTTGTTCATTCTTATTATCTGAAAGCAAAAGATGACAGAATTGTGAAAGCAACTACGGAATATGGCACACATATTCATGCTTCCGTGGAACAGGACAATATCTTTGCATGTCAGTTCCACCCGGAAAAGAGCAGTACAGTCGGACTTAAGATACTAGAAAATTTTGCCGGGATTTAAGACAGGAGGATAAAAATGTTTACAAAACGAATTATTCCGTGTCTGGATGTGAATAACGGACGTGTGGTAAAGGGTGTTAATTTCGTAAATTTAAGGGATGCAGGAGATCCGGTTGAGATCGCAGCGGCTTATGATAAGGCGGGGGCAGATGAACTGGTATTTCTCGATATCACAGCAACCTCAGATGCCAGAGAGACGGTCGTGGATATGGTGCGCAAAGTGGCAGAAAAAGTGTTTATTCCATTTACTGTAGGCGGCGGTATCCGTACTGTGGATGATTTCAAGGCATTACTCCGTGAGGGTGCGGACAAGATATCGATTAATTCTTCTGCAATCAACCGTCCGGAACTCATCAGTGAGGCGGCAGATAAGTTTGGCAGCCAGTGTGTGGTGGTAGCGATCGATGCAAGAAAGCGTGCAGACGGTTCGGGCTGGAATATTTACAAGAACGGTGGACGTATTGATGTCGGAATTGATGCTGTGGAATGGGCAATGAAAGCGGACCGGCTTGGCGCAGGAGAAATTCTTCTGACCAGTATGGATTGTGATGGAACCAAGGCAGGTTATGATCTTGAACTGACCCGTATGATCGCAGAAAATGTTTCTATTCCGGTGATCGCTTCCGGTGGAGCGGGGACGAAAGAGCATTTTTACGATGCGCTGACGGAGGGAAAAGCGGATGCAGCGCTTGCTGCTTCTTTATTCCATTACAAAGAACTTGAGATCTGTGATCTGAAAGATTATCTGGCAGAACGCGGTGTCTCTGTCAGAAGATAATAAGAGGGTAAATATCATGGCAATGATTACGAATGACTGGCTCCCGGCAATTCAGGGAGAGTTTAAAAAGCCATATTACAGGGAACTATTTCAATTTGTAAAAGAAGAATACAGCAGGGCGGTCATTTATCCGCCGGCAGATGATATCTTCAATGCGATGCATTTTACACCACTTAGTGAGGTAAAAGTACTGATCTTAGGACAGGATCCGTATCACAATGAGAATCAGGCACATGGTCTGAGCTTTTCCGTACTGCCATCACAGAAGGAGATCCCGCCATCTCTGCAGAATATTTACAAAGAGCTTCAGGATGATCTGGGATGCTATATTCCGAACAACGGATATTTAAAAAAATGGGCGGATCAGGGCGTACTGCTTTTAAACACGGTGCTGACTGTCCGTGCACATCAGGCGAATTCCCATCAGGGAAGAGGCTGGGAGCAGTTTACGGATGCAATCATACAGGCAGTCAATGCACAGGACCGGCCAATCGTATATATGTTGTGGGGAAGACCGGCACAGAGCAAGATACCGATGCTGACAAATCCGAAGCATCTGATTTTAAAAGCGCCACATCCAAGCCCACTTTCTGCATACAGAGGTTTTTTTGGATGCAGACATTTCAGTCAGGCAAATGATTTCTTAAAAGCAAATGGGATCGAGCCGATCGACTGGCAGATCGAAAACCTGTAAGTTCCCATAAATGAGGAGTGCCCAGACACCTTTCGGCGCCCGGGCTATTATGAAAAAAATTTATCAAGTATATTATAACAAGTTGTCTAAGTATTTTTTAACTGTATTTAGTATATCAATCATATATGAACAAAGTATGAATAATAAATTAACAATTTTTTAGTAATTTAAAACAAAAAAACAGAAAAAAATACAAAAAAATTGGTTAGGTTATCCATACATCTGAAAAGCCGGTTTTACCTGTGGAAAATACTTGAAAATATAAAGAGAACGGCCTAAAATGACGATATAAAAGAAAACAGGGATGTTTGATTCATAACGAACAGGTTATTGTATTATTTCAAAGGAGTGAGATATATGGCAACAATTTCTGGCTATAATTCATATTCAATGGGAGTTTTGTTTTCTGGTCTAAACACTACATCATCTAAGAATTCATTGTTTTCGAACAGTATGTCAGGAAGTGATATACTTGGAATCAATTACAGTGACTGGGCAACAATCAGATCGGGCAGCTATTTTAAATTGTTAAATGCGTATTATGGGAAAGGTGGACAGGTCAGTGATTCAGACGATACAACATCTTCCTCAACGTCAACATCCAAAGACAGCACCAGGACACTCGCTGTGATTGAGAGTGATGCGAAGAGTGTGGAGAAGTCGGTTGCAGCTCTTCAGGAAACAGGGGATAAATCCTTATTTAACGAAGTGACAAAGACAGATGAAAATGGAAACAAGACGACCGGTTATGATACGGATGCTATCTATAAAGCTGTTAAAAACTTTACAGACAGCTATAATAGTCTGATCGATGAAGTGGGCAATTCCAATACAAAGAGTATTTTAAGAGCCGGTGCCAGCATGGTGAATGTGACAGAGGCAAACCGTAAATCACTTTCTGATATCGGTATTTCCATAGGTGCAGACAACAAGCTTACCATTGATGAAGAAAAGTTTAAGAAGACTGATATGAGTAAGGTAAAGGCAATGTTTGCAGACAGCAGCTACTATGGAACAGAAGTGAAACGGCAGGCAGGCCGTGCAGAGTCTTATGCAAAGAGTGAGGCCGCAAAGGCGAATACCTATCAGAAATCAGGTTCTTATACCTATAATTACAGAACAGGCGAACTTTATAACTCTACGATCTGATCGCAGAGCTGCAGAAAAATATGCTGCTGTTTTCATACATTTTGAAAGCGGACAGCAGCGGTCATACTGGTATGATGTGATCCGGACGGTGGAAGGATTATATCACGCAATCATTTATGAGAAACTCGGATTGGGTTTCTCATAAATTTTGCAAAAAAATAATCAGTGCACCGGAAAAAAAGATTGCACAATGGGGCGATGTATGGTCAAATAATATATAGTGTAAAAATGGATGTTGACATCTGGCAGAATAGAAAATATTTGAGATAGATGAAATGGAGAAAAGAATGGCAGCAAAGAAAGTAGTAGTCGGTATGTCAGGCGGTGTGGATTCCTCTGTGGCAGCATATCTTTTGAAGGAACAGGGATATGATGTGATCGGTGTGACCATGCAGATCTGGCAGGATGAGGATGAATTTGTGCAGGAGGAGAGTGGCGGATGCTGTGGTCTTTCGGCAGTGGATGATGCCAGAAGAGTGGCAGACCGTCTTGGAATTCCTTATTACGTCATGAATTTCAAACAGGAATTTAAGAAAAATGTCATGGATTATTTTACTGCGGAATATTTAAAAGGCAGGACGCCAAATCCGTGTATTGCATGCAACCGTTATGTAAAATGGGAAGCATTGTTAAATCGGAGTCTTGCGATTGGTGCGGATTATATTGCAACCGGGCACTATGCGAGGATCGAGCAGCTTTCCAATGGAAGATATGCAATTAAAAATTCCGTGACAGCAGCCAAAGATCAGACGTATGCACTTTACAATCTGACACAGGAACAGTTGTCACACACATTGATGCCGGTCGGCGCCTATCATAAAGATGAGATCCGTAAGATTGCAGAGGAGATTGGTCTTATGGTTGCACATAAAAAAGACAGTCAGGAGATCTGCTTTATCTCTGACAATGATTATGCCGGATTTATTGACCGGGAATGCGGCGATCAGGTACCACCTCCGGGAAATTTTGTTCTGACAGACGGAACTGTAGTCGGAAAACATAAAGGGATTACGCATTATACGATCGGACAGAGAAAGGGACTCGGAATTGCATTCGGGCATCCGGTATTTGTCACGGAGATACGGCCGGAGACAAATGAGGTCGTACTTGGTGAGAACAGAGATGTGTTTACTTATGAACTGGATGCAGATCATATTAATTTTATGTCCATCCCGGATATTAAGGATGAGATGCTTTTGAAGGCAAAAATCCGTTATTCCCACAGCGGGAGTATGTGCAAGGTGACAAGAACCGGAGAAGATACGATACACTGTGAATTTTTAGAGCCGGTGCGTGCGGTGACACCCGGACAGGCAGTCGTATTATATGATGGAGAATATGTTGCCGGAGGCGGTACGATTCTTTAGAAAAGTGATATGACGGAAAGCCGCTGGATGATAAAAAAGACAGCAGATTACACAAGATAAAAATGACGTGAAAAGGAAAGGAACTGGCAGCAATGACAAGAGAAGCGTTTAGGGAGCTGGTAAAAAATGGTCCGGTACTGCTTGATGGTGCTACAGGAACGAATTTACAGAAGGCAGGAATGCCGGTCGGAGTTTGTCCGGAGCAGTGGATCCTGGAAAATTCAGAAGTGTTGATCGATCTGCAGAAACGGTATGTAGAGGCCGGAACCGATATTTTATTTGCGCCGACCTTTACCGCGAGCAGAATAAAATTAAAAGAATATGGTTTGGAAGATCATTTAGAGGAGATGAACCGCAAGCTTGTCGCACTCTCAAAAGAGGCTGCAAAGGGTACAAATGCGCTGGTTGCCGGAGATCTTACCATGACAGGAGAACAGCTTTATCCGTTGGGAGATCTGATGTTTGAGGATCTGGTGGATGTTTATAAAGAGCAGGCGAAAATTATTGCGGATGCCGGAGCAGATCTTTTTGTGGTTGAAACGATGATGAGTCTGCAGGAATGCCGTGCGGCTGTGCTGGCAATCCGTGAAGTATGTGACCTGCCAGTCATGGTTTCATTGACTTATAATGAAGACGGAAGAACACTGTATGGAACAGATCCGGTGACAGCGGTTGTTGTGATGCAGAGCCTTGGTGCGGATGCGGTCGGAATGAACTGTTCGACCGGACCGGAGGCAATGTTAGAGCCGATCGCGAAGATGGCAGAGTATGCAGCGATACCACTTCTCGCAAAACCAAATGCCGGAATGCCGGAGCTGATCGATGGTCAGACCGTCTTTAATGTAGAGCCGGAAGAATTTGCCGAAGTCGGGAAAAAACTGGTCGAAGAGGGTGCTGCCATCATTGGAGGATGCTGTGGAACAACACCGGAGCACATCCGTGCTTTAAAGGAGGCAGTAAAAGGTATCCCGGTCAAAGCACCGCTTCAGACGAAGAGAAGAATGCTGACTTCAGAGCGTAAGTCTGTAGAGATCACGCTTGATGGACGTTTTATGGTCATTGGAGAACGTATTAACCCGACCGGAAAGAAAAAGCTGCAGGCAGAGTTAAAAGAGGGTTCCTTAAATCTTGTCCGTACCATGGCATTAGAACAGGAGGAAAATGGAGCATCGATCCTTGACATCAATATGGGTATGAACGGTATAGATGAAAAAGAGATGATGCTGCGTACCATTTACGAAGTGACTTCGACGGTGGATTGTCCGCTTTGCATTGATTCCAGCCATGTGGATATTATTGAGGCCGCGCTCCGCATCTATCCGGGACGTGCACTCATCAATTCGATTTCACTGGAAAAAGAAAAGTTTGAAAAACTGCTTCCGATTGCAAAGAAGTACGGGGCAATGTTTATCCTGCTTCCACTCTCGGATGAGGGACTGCCAAAAGATTCTGCTGAGAAACACGGCATTATCCGCACGATCATGGATGAGGCGGTGAGGATCGGCATGGCAAAAGAAGATATCATTGTGGATGGACTGGTTGCCACAATCGGAGCAAATCCGAATGCAGCGTTAGAGTGTTTTGAGACATTTTCCTATTGCAAAAATGAACTGGAACTGCCGACAGCATGTGGACTTTCTAATATTTCATTCGGACTGCCGGAACGTACTTATGTCAATACGGCTTTTCTTACAATGGCGATCGCAAATGGCCTTACGATGGCGATTGCAAATCCGTCACAGGAACTTCTGATGAATGCCGCATTTGCGTCGGATATGCTGTTGAATAAGAAAGAAAGCGACATCCGTTATATTGAGCGCATGAATTTCCTGTCAGAAAAATATGCCGGTATGGAACGTGTCATGGTTCAGAAAACACCTGCAGGTACATCTGCGGCTGGCGGCGAAACCAGGAAAGAGAGTACGGGAAGCGGCGTATTTCAGGCAGTTTTAAAGGGAAACAAAGAACATGTATTAGAAGAAGTAAAAAAGATGCTGGATGGCGGAGCCAAACCGGATGAGATTATCAATGAGCATCTGATCGCTGCGATCAATGAAGTAGGAGAATTATTTGATAAAAAGAAATATTTCCTGCCACAGCTGATTTCTTCCGCTAATACGATGAAACTTGCAATCGAGTACTTAGAGCCGATGTTAGAGCGCAGTAATACAGAGGCAATGGCTACGATCGTTGTTGCGACAGTTGAGGGCGATATCCATGATATCGGAAAAAATCTTGTTGTTCTGATGTTGAAGAATTACGGTTATCATGTGATCGACCTTGGCAAGGATGTTCCGGCAGATGTGATCGTGGATACCGCAATGAATGAAGGTGCGAAGGTGATCGGACTTTCCGCACTGATGACGACCACAATGATGCGGATGAAAGACGTTGTGGAGCTGGCAAAAGAAAAAGGCTGTACGGCGAAGATTGTAATTGGAGGAGCGGCGATCACGGAGAGTTTTTCGGATGAGATCGGAGCAGATGGCTATTCGAAAGATGCAGCGGAATGTGTGAAACTGGTCGAACGCTTACTGGCATAAGACACTTTTAGTATAGCATAACATGTAAAACGACTCTTGTAGCTTGCTTTACATGAAGTGCCAGTATAGAAAGCTGGATGTGTTGTTATATTTTTGAAATTTTTAGGAAAATATGAAAAAAAGTGTTGACTTTCATCTTCTGTAATAGTATACTTTAGAAGTCGGTTGCAAAAAGCAAAGGACAAAAATGGGATCTTAGCTCAGCTGGGAGAGCATCTGCCTTACAAGCAGAGGGTCATAGGTTCGAGCCCTATAGGTCCCATTACATCAGAAGTTCTGATAACAATTTAATATGGCGGAATAGCTCAGTTGGCTAGAGCATACGGTTCATACCCGTAGTGTCGAGAGTTCGAATCTCCCTTCCGCTACTTCAAGACCTCAGAGATTCTGAGGTCTTTTGTTGTATACCGGCAAAATTTTTTATATAATAAGTTTATGATACGAATCCTATACAGGCAGAATTCAATTTTACTTTTAAAGATGCAGGAGAGGAGAACTATGAAACAAAAATATAAGAAGCTGGCATTTTTCATATTATTACTAAGTATGCTTACCGGCTGTATGTTATTGAGTGGCTGTACGGAAAATACAGAAAATGGATCACAGAGCAGCTATATTGTAGATTCGGATGAGCTGCAGGATACAGAAAATCAGATGGAATTCGTACCGGGTTCTATGAAAGGTTCAAAACAGGAGGAAACGTCGGAAAACGAAGAACAGGGTCAGACAGAGCAAAGTCGTCAGACTGTCGCGGAAGAAAATGATGCGGAGCAGGCAAAGACGGCAGGTAATCTGGAAGTACATTTTATAGATGTGGGACAGGGGGATGCGACTCTGATCAAGTGTGATGGTCATTCTATGCTGATCGATGCGGGAAATAATGATAAAGGTACACTTGTACAGAATTATCTGCAGCATCAGGGAGTGGAGACTCTTGACTATGTGATCGGCACGCACCCGGATGCAGACCACATCGGAGGAATGGATGTCGTTCTTTATAAATTTGACTGTAAGACGATCATCATGCCGGATGTTGCAAATAACACGCGCACTTATGATGATGTTGTGCAGACGATGAAAAATAAGGGATATAAGACCACTTATCCGGTTGTCGGGGAGACATACACGATCGGTGGAGCAGCATTTACGATCATTGCCCCAAACAAAGAGTATGGAAATGATATGAATTCCTGGTCGGTCGGCGTCCTTTTACAGAATGGAAACCACCGGTTTTTGTTTACCGGGGATGCGGAAGAGGGAGCAGAACAGGATATCCTGCAGAATGGCATCGATATCTCGGCGGATGTCTATAAGGTTGCACACCATGGAAGCAATACGGCAACATCCCAGGCATTTCTTGATGCAGTACATCCGACGTATGCGGTAATCAGTGCCGGGGAAGGCAATTCTTATGGACATCCGCATGCGGAAGTATTAAACAGACTCCGCGCAGCCGGAGTATCTGTTTTCCGCACGGATGAGCAGGGAACGATCGTTGCCACGTCAGACGGGACAACGCTGACCTGGAATATGTCTCCGTCGGAGAGCTGGCAGGCAGGGGAAGCGGAAAAGAGCCAGAACACAGAAAAAAGTGAAAAAGCAGCTGACAGCCAGAATAATGCAGAAACAGATGCAGCCGTAAGTAATCCGACGGACCAGACGGATGGAAATTCGGATGTGATCGTTCACATCACGAAAACGGGAGAAAAATACCACTCCGCCGGATGCCAGTATTTAAGAAAAAGTGATATTGAAGTGACCTTATCAGAGGCAAAAGCAAGAGGACTTACACCGTGTTCAAAGTGTAATCCACCACAGTAAAAATATTAATAGAAGGGAAAAGAAAAATATGCGCGTAGGAATGGGATATGATGTTCATAAATTAGTGGAGGGCAGGGACCTGATCATTGGAGGGGTAAAGATCCCACATACATTAGGACTTTTGGGACACTCGGATGCAGATGTACTGCTTCATGCCATTATGGATGCACTGCTCGGAGCAGCAGCACTTGGAGATATCGGAAAGCATTTTCCGGATACAGATCCGAAATATAAAGGAATTTCAAGCATGAAACTGTTGGAACATGTGGCGGGACTGATCGCCGAAAAAGGTTATATTGTGGAAAATATCGATGCGACGATCATCGCACAGAAACCAAAGATGCGTCCGCATATCGAACAGATGGAGAAGAATATTGCAGCAGCACTTAAAATATCAGAAGATCAGATCAATGTGAAAGCGACCACAGAAGAGGGACTGGGATTTACCGGAACGGAACAGGGAATCTCTGCACAGGCAATCTGTGCGTTGACAACGATCTATGAGAGCAGTGTCAGCGTGGCGGATTCTGCAGGAGGCTGTGCAGGCTGTCCCGGACGTGCCTGTGGAAGATAAAAGACAGCATTATTTTTAATGGGATTGCATATGATGGCAGATGCGTTATCATATGCAATCCCGTTTTAGTTATTGTTGGAAGATTGCAGACGTTGGATCATAAGGTCGATCAATCCGGCAAAAAAGATGGCATCTTCTTTGGAAAGAGCTTTTTTCTTATAAAAGACAGGAGTATTCTCCTGACTATTCAGTTTTTGTTTTAAAATTTCCAGATCATGGGAAATATCATTGCGATTTTCATCATTTGTATCCATACATTCACTTCCGAAAAGTAAATAATTGACCGGGACATGAAAGTAATCTGCGATTTGCATTAAGCGGGAAGCTGGGAAAGAACCTTTTCGCAACTGACTAATATATCCATTTGAAAAACCCAGTTCTTTTTCAAGACGGGAGACAGGAATTTTATATTCTTTACATAGTTCTTTGACACGATCCACACTATTCATAGAGTACCTCCTTGTATTTTTAGAGAATAGACTAAAAACAGCATTGACAAATTAGAGATTACTCTATGTAATGACCTTATGATTTAGAGAAAAGCCTAAATAGAGTAGACTCAATATGATAACGACGATTCATATTTTAGATGATGCTCTAAAAAGTGTCAATGTTTTTCTCTAAATCAGTAAAGAGAGGTCATATACGGATGTTAGAGAAAGTAAAAAAAATACCGAAGTCAGCTATATTATATTTGGTATTGGCGATTTTTATGATATTAGCTGTGTCTATGAAGGTAAATTATTACATTGATGAGATTTATACCTATGGATTATCGAACTACAATGGAAATGGAATTGATATGGAAATTGAGTATGATAAGACATATACGCCAGGAACGTCAGTGTATGATGATTATATGAAAGTACAGAACGGACAGCGTTTTGATTATGTGAATGTATGGAGAAATCAGACAAATGATGTTCATCCGCCTTTATATTATGCCTTGATACATACGATTTGTTCCGTTTTCCCGAATAAATTTTCGAAATGGTTTGCTGCCGGCATCAATATCATTTTTGTTCTGCTGACACTATATATGGTAAGAAAAATAATAAGTCTGTTCACGGATAATAAGTTTATTTTGTGGAGCATATCACTTTCATTTGTGACGCTCAGCGGAATTATTATGACGGCAACCTACTTCAGAATGTATTGCATGGCAACGTTCTGGGTAACTCTGCTGACCTGTCTGTTTCTGAAACAGGTTGATGAAAAACAGACCAGAAAATTTTATCTGCTGATTGGTCTGACAACGATAGCAGGTGCACTTACGCATTATTATGTGATCGTATATGCATTCTTTCTGTCCGTTGTTTATGGGGTATATCTGCTAAAAAAGAAACGGTATGCAGAGACAGCGTGGTTTTGTCTGACAATGGGATGTGCAGGCTGTATTTCAATCGCGGTTTTCCCGGCGATGATCAAACATATTTTCTTTGGATATCGCGGAACGGAAGCGATTGACAATTTTAAAAAGAGTGATAATTACTGGGATAATCTGAAGGCATTTTTCCAGATCGTGAACAGTCAGCTGTTTGGAAATATACTGGCATATATTTTGATCGCTTTGCTTGTATTGGCGTGTGTTGGTATGTTACAGAAATATACGGATGTTCTGGCAGAAAGCAAAATGACAAAGCTGTCATTACCGTTAGATCATAAGGTTAAGATCCGTTATATTCTGATTTTTGTGCCGTGTGTCTGCTATTTTATGATCGTATCGAAAATAACCTTTGTAAATGCAGACCGGTATATGTGGCCGATCTATGCGATCGCATTTACGGCTGTGATGTGTCTGACCTGTACGATTTGGAGACAGGTATTGAAAGACGGAGCGTTTATCGTGGTAACGGCAATGATGATCGCGGTGATCGCCTGGGGAAGTTTTTCATCCTGCGGATGGCAGTATCTTTTTCGGGAAAGTCAGAATTTACTTGCGGAGGCATATGCACACAATCAGTATGACTGTATTTGTGTGTTGGAGGGAGACAGTTACTGGCTGTATCCGGAATTTGCAGAGTATTCTAATTATAAAAGCATTACATTTGTTACCGCAGATGAGATCGATCAGGGACAGATCTCACAGTGGACAGATCATAACAATGGAATTGTGATATCTTATATCAATTATCCGGGAGATCGGGATGAGAATCTGAATCAGTTAAAAGAAATGTATGGTTATACGGGATATGAGTATCTCGGAACGTATGGCATGGATAATACCTATTTCCTGCACAGATAAAAATACATAAAAAAATATAAAATTTATTGACACGATCATAAAAATAAGATATGATAAACCATATTTTGGTGAATTGAAATGAGACTCAGATATATTTTTTGTAAGGACATCAGGGGATATTCAAAACAAGGATATATACTGGGTCTTTTTATGTACAAAAGAAGGGAAAATGAGTATATGAAAAAAAGGACGATACGTTTCTGTTGTGGAGTTATGGCTGCGGGCCTGCTGATCTGTGGCATACCGTCTGGGGGAGCAGAGGGAGTAACCCAAAATCATTTGCTGTGGAATGTGGCTGCGGCGGCTGAGACAGCAGTTACAGTGTCGAATGAGAATGAGTTTCTGTCGGCACTTGCACAAAAGCAGAAGAATATTGTTGTAACTGGAAGTTTTTCCGTCAGAGGTCAGGCAGAAGCGAGCGGACAGATGATGCCTGTTGAGATACCGGACGGGACAGTGATTACTGGAAATAATACAGGAAGTATTACGTTCAGCGGACCAATCCAGATCATGGGAGACAGTGTTGTGATCCGGGATATCCAGATTGGTTTTATCTCTACCAATAGTATGAATTCTGTGCCGCATCGTGAGATTTTTCTTGCAGGGCACAGCCTTACACTGGATAATGTAAAAACATATTTGCCGGGAGGAGGGGACGCCAGCCTGGGTGGTTTTGGCGGCACAGAAAAAGAACTTCTTCCAACCATCTATGCAGGAGGATATCACAGTAATACAGCGGTGGGGACGAAAGCGTCACTCACAGTTGTAAATGCAAACAGTGATACAATGTTCCAGAATATCTATATGGGACATAAAGCGTCAGCAGGTGAGAGGACTGCCTATACGGGGAGTGTGGAGTTAAATCTGGACGCAGATGCAAAAGTGCGGGATATTATTTCGGCAGAGGACACAACATCTGCATCACTTGTTTTTTCAGGTGGACAAAATGGAACGGATGAGATCAGCATTTCAGGGATCAAAGGAAATGCCAACACGGTGTTGACTGTAAAAAATTGTGCTGTGTCAGGTGTCGTTACAACAGGGATTAAAGATATTGTTTTAGAGGCAGGAGGAAGACTGCAGCCGAAAGATGAAACAGCGCAGTTAAACAATATTACACTGAAAAACGGTGGTTGTCTGGATCTTACAAAAATAATAGATGCTCAGGTAAAGGGCAATTTCACAAGTGGTGGCAGTGCGGCAAAGGGAAAGCTTGTTCTTGATCAAAATGGATACGTTCAGATCAATGGACAGGTAAGCGGTGTTACACAGTTTCAGGTGGGAAGTCATGCTATATCTGGTAATCTTTTAAATGAGCATACCTATATCATAGCAGAGAATGGAACAGCAGGAAATTTTGTGTTATCAGATAAAGATATCAATAACAACTACAGCCTGATCTGCAAAAATGGGATATGGACAGCGTATCGCAATTATGTACCGGAGGAACGTGAACTTGAAAGTATCGAGATAAAATCCTGCCCGAAAAATGTTTACACTGGTAATATTCCGGCAGACATTACAGATAAAACTGATGATGCGCCATATCTGGATGTGATATGGAAGGATCAGTATGGAGAAGATTACACGTTTGATGAAGTTGCAAATGAATATGATGGCTATGGATTTTATAATCATATGATACTAATCCGCTCTGATGACTGGAATAGTGATGATGAAGAAATTCAACAGAAAATGGACTGGGGAAACCCAATCTATCTGGATGTGGATAAAAATGAGTCAGACCGCTATTATCTGATTGCATATGGTGAAGTGAAAACAGGAAAATACACCTTATTATTATGTTCGGAGCCGTTTGATGATCTTGATACTGTGGCAGATGTAAAAGCACTGAAAGATACCGTGTTGGCGGAAAAGGAAATAATATTCACAGATGAACCAGGTGTATCACATCAGCATGTGGAGGGCGAGCCGGTAAAAGAAAACGAGATAGCTGCGACCTGTACCCAAAAAGGAAGCTATGATAAGGTAGTTTATTGTAAGGATAAAGATTGCGGGGAAGAGCTTTCCCGTGAGAACATAACGGTTCCGGCATCAGGACACAAAAAAGGAGAGCCGGTCACTGAAAATCGCGTGGAAGCGAAAGTGGGTGTGGAAGGAAGCTATGAAAAAGTAATGTATTGCACCACATGTCATGAGGAGTTAAGCAGAGAAAAAATAGTGATTCCAGCCCTGAAAGAGCCGGACACAGAAGAGCCGGGAACAGAGACACCGGCACCGGAACCGGATACAGAAGAGCCGGGAACAGAGACACCGGAGCCGGACACAGAGAAACCGGTGCACAAACACAGTTATGTGTTGAAAAAAACGACAGAGGCAACCTGCATGAAAGAGGGAGAAAAAATTTATTCCTGCGCATGTGGGGACAGTTATACAGAAAAAATTGCAAAGAAGTCCCATACACCGGAGAAAAAACTGACACCTGCAAAACCGGGCAGCAATGGAAAGAATGTGACCATGTGCAGCTTGTGCAAAACAGTATTGAAACAGGTGAAAATCAATGCACCAAAGACGGTAAAATTGTCGAAAGATCATTATAGTTATGATGGAAAAGCGAAAAAACCTGCCATCAAAGTGACGGATAATAAGGGAAAAGTGATTTCAGGCAGCTTTTATAAAGTCTCGTATCAGAATAATAAAAAAGTCGGAAAAGCAACAGTGACCGTGAAGTTTCAGGGAAATTATTCGGGAATACTGAAAAAGACATTTGAAATCTGTCCAAAGGGAACTTCTATTTCAAGTGTAAAATCCGGGAAAAAATCCATGACTGTGAAATGGAAGAAACAGGCATCACAGACGAGCGGCTATGAGATAGTATATACAGCAGATGCATCGTTTGGCAAAAAAAATACGAAGACGGCTGTGATCAAAAGTAATAAGACGACAGTTAAAGAAATCAAAGGATTAAAACCGGGAAAGAAATATTATGTAAAAGTACGTACATATAAAGAAGTAAAGTCCGGTACAAAAAAAGTGAGGATCTACTCAGACTGGTCAAAGAAAAAAGCAGTTCAGATAAAAAAATAGTTCAGATAAAGAAACCGGATGAAAGAAAAACAATGGTCAGATGAATGATAAGTAACATCTGACCGTTGTTTTTTTACAGGGTTTGATGTTTTTTGATACGTCTTTTTATGCTTTCCACATCAATCGGTTCAAAAATGAGATCATTGATCAGATCAGATAATATGGCATTTCGAATCTGAGTCAGATTACCCTCTTTGCAGATTGCGATAATGGGAGTTGACGAAGCCCAGGACTCATGACTTAATTCATCCCACAATTGCCTGCCATCATCTCCGGTTTCGGATACATCTATGAAAACGGCAGGAACATGGTTATTTTTATCCATAATGGCATAGCGTATTTCCGTAACGGAAGATACTTTTATGAGTCTGTCCGGGTAAGAATATGCAAATTTTAAAGTGGAAGCAACATTTCTGGAATGTGTATATAATAAAATATTTTTCATGGCAGTGTCTGGTTTCTGTGCAGAAACACCATACTCGGAAAAACATTGTTTCCCGGATTTTTTTGAATTCCCAAGTGCAGTGTCTGCTTTCTGAAAAAGTGTTGTGTAGGAAGTTTCATAAGGCTCTGTGAATGCAATACCGATACTGATCGTAACGTTTTCAGGAATGGATAAAGCTTCTTTATCTAAAATTGCATCTAAAAGTTCCTGTGCTTTTTCATAGACAGCCTGTCTGGAGGCTATATCCCGCATAAAAGCAACAAATTCGTCTCCGCCGATGCGTCCGATAATGTCGGAACCGGAAAAATGAGATGCAAGAATACCGGCTACGACAGAGATTGTATGATCGCCCATTTTATGCCCAAAGATGTCATTGACAGCTTTGAAATTGTCGATATCTATGGCAAACAATGCATGTAATTCTTCCGGAGTGGATAAAAGTATGTGGGAAATGGCGTGCTCTGCTGTGGCCTTATTCAGCAGATGCGTCATCTCATCCACTTCTGATTTAATCCGCAGAGCTTCCTGTTTTTGTAAAATATGATTCAGTCTGCGGTTCGTCTTTAAAATATTGTCAATACGGTGACGTGCAATGGCAGGTTCAGTGGGTTTACTGATAAAGTCGCTTGCGCCTAATTCGAAAGCTTTCGTCTGTACTTCCGGCGTGTCGGTGGTTGTCAGAACCACGACTGGAATTTGTTTAAACTCCGGCATTTCCTGGCGGTGTTTTAAAACATCGAAACCATCCATTCCCTGTATGACAAGATCTAAAAGGACAAGGTCAATCATATTTTTTTTATCTTTGATCATCTGCAGACATTCCTCACCGGAAGATACTTCAAGAATATTGAAGGCCGGAGAGAATATTTCATTTAAAACGGCACGCTGTAAGCGTGAATCATCTACGATTAGCAAAGTTTCTTTTGACTGTTCCATATTAAAAAATCCTTCGTATCAGTTATAAATTATCCCCCTGGAAACCACAGGATACTATCTATAATGTAACATGGAAAATGGTTGTGTGCAATGAGAAAAAGACTGAGAAAAAATAAAACCGTTGACAAATCGGGGGTAAGTGCATAAACTAGAGTAAGCGAATCAACTTACCAGTAAAAATATGATAAGGGCGTTGAGCGGGAAGAGTAAGAAATCAGAGTGCTGACAGAGAGAAACTGCCATCGGCTGCAAGCAGTTTTCAGAAAGAGATTTCCGAAGTGCCTCCGTGAGCCTGTCCGGGGAAACGGTTTGTCTGCCAGTACAGTATCTGGATACGAGTAACACGCGTTAAGTGTATTGAGTGAGGATCAAAAGATCCTTAAGTTAGAGTGGAACCACGGATCATTTCGTCTCTTAGAGATGAAATGATCCGTTTTTCATGATAATAGAATGTTCGCGGAGCGTACATTCTATTATTTGGTTAAGGAAAGGGGATGCCAGTTTTGGGAATCATCAGTCATATTAAGGAAGAATTTACAGTGATAAAGGAGCGGGACCCGGCGATCAAATCGCCGATGGAGGTATTGCTTTATCCGAGTTTTCGGGTTATGTTGAGCTACAGACGTGCGCATAAGCTGTATTTAAAAGGACATTTCTTCTGGGCGAGATTTATTTCACAGCGGGCAGCGAGAAAAACAGGAATTGAGATACATCCGGGAGCAACGATCGGGAAAGGATTTTTTATTGATCACGGAAGTGGTGTGATCATTGGAGAGACGGCGATCGTTGGGGACAATGTTACTTTGTATCAGGGTGTGACACTAGGCGGTACCGGAAAAGAGACCGGAAAACGTCATCCGACGATCGGGGATAATGTTATGATCAGTGCGGGTGCAAAGATCATCGGTTCCTTTACCGTTGGAGAAAATTCCAAGATCGGAGCGGGAAGTGTGGTCATAGAGGAAGTGCCGCCAAACTGTACCGTAGTTGGTGTTCCGGGAAGAATCGTAAAACGTGACAATGTGAAGATGCCGCGCAGTGATATGGATCAGTGCCATCTGCCGGATCCGGTCAAAGAGGATATTACTGTACTGCAGAGGGAAAATGCAGAACTGGTCAACCGTGTGCTTGATTTAGAGCAGGCAGTCCGGATTTTAAGTGCTGATGCACAAAAAACAAAATAAATTGCATTTTGCTCCGCAAAACAAGGAGTAAAATCCTCTGCTCATCAGAGGATTCGCATTTTGCTTCGCAAAACAAGGAGGATTATTTAAATGGAAAATAAATTTCAATTTTACAACACACTGACAAGAAAAGTAGAAACGGTGATCCCGCATGAGGATGGAAAGATCGGCATGTATACCTGTGGACCGACCGTATACCATTTTGCACATATCGGCAACCTCAGAAGTTACATCATGGAGGATGTATTGGAAAAATCACTCCGCTATGTCGGATATGATGTAAAACGTGTTATGAATATCACGGATGTGGGACATTTATCTTCCGATGCAGATACTGGGGAAGATAAAATGTTAAAAGGTGCAAAAAGAGAGCACAAAACAGTGATGGAGATCGCAAAATATTATACAGACGCTTTCTTTAGTGACTGTAAGAAGTTAAATATCAAGACACCGGATGTTGTGGAGCCGGCAACGAACTGTATCCCGGAGTTCATCCATATGATCGAGGTGCTGCTCGAAAAAGGTTATGCTTATGTGGCAGGTGGAAATGTTTATTTTGATACATCCAAATTAGACGATTATTATGTATTTTCTTCCCAGAGCGAAAAAGAGCTGTTAGTCGGTGTACGCGACGATGTGGAAGAGGACGTAAATAAGAAAAATAAAAATGATTTTGTACTCTGGTTTACAAAGTCAAAATTTGAGGATCAGGCGCTTAAATGGGATAGCCCATGGGGCGTTGGATATCCGGGATGGCACATTGAGTGCTCATGCATCAGTATGAAACATCTGGGCGAGTATGTAGATATCCACTGCGGCGGTGTAGACAATATTTTCCCGCACCATACCAATGAGATCGCACAGTCAGAGAGTTACATTGGCCATACATGGTGTAAATACTGGTTCCATGTACAGCATTTAAATGATAAATCCGGAAAAATGAGTAAGTCCAAAGGGGATTTCCTTACCGTATCCCTGCTGCAGGAAAAGGGGTATGATCCGATCGTATACCGTATGTTCTGTCTGCAGTCCCATTATAGAAAACCGTTGGAGTTTTCCTATGAAGTATTAGATAATATGGCTGCAGCTTATAAAAAACTGACCAAACGAATCGCAGAATTAAAGGATGAGGGAACAGTACAGCAGGATAAATTTGATGCTTATAAGGCAAAATTTGAGGATGCGATCAGCAACGATCTAAATACATCGATGGCGATCACGATCATTTATGATCTGCTCAAAGATGATATGAACGATAAGACAAAACTTGCGCTGATCAATGATTTTGATAAAGTATTATCCTTAAATCTGACAACGGCACAGGCAGATGCAAAAGAGGAGATCGATGCAGAATTAGAAAGCTATGTACTTGCAAAGATTGAAGAACGAAAGGAAGCAAAGAAAGCAAAAGATTTTGCAAAAGCAGATGCAATCCGCGATGAACTGCTTGCAAAAGGCATTGTACTGAAAGATACCCGAGAAGGTGTGATCTGGCACAAAGCGTGAGAGAGAGGAAATGCCAATGCAGAAAGGAATAGACTCTTATATCAAAGAACAGTTCGGAATCAGTGAAGTGGATATCCGGACATATTCGCCTCTTACGTTAGCCTATATCGGAGATGGAATATTTGATCTGGTGATCCGGTCTGTTGTCGTAGGAAAAGGAAACACGAGAGCAGGAGAACTTCACAAGCGGACAAGCCAGATCGTAAAAGCACACACACAGGCGGAAATGATTGAAAAATTACTTCCGATGCTGACGGAGGAAGAAGCAGAAGTGTACCGTCGTGGAAGGAATGCAAAATCGCCGACAATGGCAAAAAATGCCACAATGTCTGATTACCGGAAAGCAACCGGATTTGAGGCGCTGATGGGATACCTGTATTTAAAAGATGAGTTTGAACGTCTGGTGGAACTGGTAAAGACCGGTGTAGACGAACTTGCACTTAAAATGTAAAAGGAGAGAGTAATGGGCTACGAAGAGCTGAAAATAGAGGGACGCAATGCCGTGTTAGAGGCATTCCGTTCCGGAAAAACAATTGACAAATTATTTGTGTTGGACGGCTGTCAGGATGGTCCGGTGCGCACGATTGTCAGAGAGGCAAAAAAACATGACACGATCGTGCATTTTGTGGAAAAAGAGCGTTTAGATCAGCTTTCTGAGACAAAAAAACACCAGGGAGTGATCGCAGTTGCTGCAGCATATGAGTATGCCGAAGTGGAGGATATGCTAAAATTGGCAGAGGAAAAGGGCGAGCCGCCATTTTTATTCATTCTGGATAATATCGAGGATCCGCATAACCTTGGCGCTATCATCCGTACGGCAAATCTTGCCGGTGCGCATGGTGTCATTATTCCGAAACGCCGCGCGGTCGGTCTGACGGCAACTGTGGCAAAGACATCCGCCGGAGCAATCAATTATACACCGGTTGCAAAGGTGACAAATCTGACTGCAACAATGAAAGAGTTAAAGGACAAAGGAATGTGGTTTGTCTGTGCGGACATGGATGGAACCTGCATGTATGATCTGGATTTAAAAGGACCGATCGGTCTTGTCATCGGCAGTGAAGGCGAGGGTGTTGGCAGACTGGTGCGCGAGAACTGTGATTTTGTGGCATCCATTCCGATGAAAGGGGATATCGATTCCCTGAACGCATCGGTGGCAGCAGGTGTGCTTGCCTATGAGATTGTGCGGCAACGCATGCGGTAGAAGACACCGCAGCGGTAGAAGACACCGCAGCGGTAAAAAACACAGCAGCAATAAAAGACATCGCAGGTGGTAGAGAACACCGCAACGGTAGAAAAAACGCCGTGGTAGATATTGTATCAGGAGTCTTGGGAGGAACATGTTAGAGTCATATCGGGATTTGACAGACGAACAGCTGATTGTGGCATTAAAAAACAGCGGTGATCCGGACGGAAAGATCATGGATTACATTTTAGATAAATATAAACCGCTGGTCCGCAAAAAGGCAAATGCAGTATTTCTGATTGGCGGTGAGACGGATGATCTGATCCAGGAGGGAATGATCGGTCTGTTTAAGGCAATCAGAGATTACGATGATACGAAAGAAACATCTTTTTTTCATTTCGCAGAATTGTGTATTACGAGACAGTTATACAAGGCAGTTGAGGCGTCGAACCGGAAAAAACATGCGCCGCTCAATTCCTATGTTTCTTTCTACTCAGAAAACAGTGAAAACGGATATCCTCTGGCGGAAACGCTGACCATGGACGGAATCGGAAATCCGGAGCAGATGATGATCGATCAGGAAAATGTGGCACAGTTCTGGGAGAAGCTCAGGACGCATTTAAGTAAGATGGAACGGGAAGTATTAGACCAGTATCTTGCGGGATTTCATTATCAGCAGATTGCAGAAAAAATGGGAAAATCACCAAAATCTATTGATAATGCGCTCTCCCGTATTAAAGCAAAAATTCGGGAGACGAATCCTGAAATAGGGAAGATGTAGAAGATTCGCCTTCTTTTTTGTAGATAGTCACGAAAAATACCTGTGCATATTGCATAAAAAATAAATGAGAAAATTGTAACATTTGTGAACACTTATTGAGAAAATCATGCTATTATAATCACTGTAAAAACCCCCCAATACATTATATATAGTTTTTGCTATACCCCATAGTAAAAATACCTTCTCCTAAAAAAGACAGCAGTGGCTGTCTTTTTTGTTGTACAAATATTGACAACCGTCACAGATTAGGCTAGACTGAACAAGTCGATAAAACTTAATAGAAAACAACGCAGAGGGACTGCATGTCCGGGAGAATGCCCGGAGGGATTGCAGTTGAGAAGGTTAAAACCTGACTCTTTGAACCTGTCAGTTAATACTGTCGTAGGGAGCGTATTGGGAAGATGCTATCTCCTGTCGCGCTTGCGGCAGGAGATTTTTTGACGTGGAGAATTCGTTTGCCAGACAGTGGTTCAAAGTTTAGTGGCCGGCAAATTGTACAATTTGCCGTTCGAAAAACTAAAAACCACTGTCTGGCAAACGGAGACTCAAGCAGTCCCCCATGCGAAAAAGGAGAAAAACGTATGGAACAGTATACCACACAGATGGATGCCGCACGCAGAGGCATCGTGACCAAAGAATTAGAACTTGTAGCGAAAAAAGAGCGCATGACCGTAGAAGAGCTGATGCCGCTTGTAGCAGAGGGAAAAGTAGCAATCTGCGCCAACAAGCATCACACCTGCATTGATCCGGAAGGTGTAGGATCAATGTTACGCACGAAGATCAATGTCAATCTCGGTGTATCGAGAGACTGCAAGGATTATGATGTGGAGATGGAGAAAGTGATGGCGGCTGTCAACATGGGTGCACATGCCATCATGGATTTATCTTCCCACGGCAATACGATTCCGTTCCGCAGAAAACTGACTGCAGAATGTCCGGCAATGATCGGTACCGTGCCGATCTATGATTCTGTGATCCATTACCAGAGAGATCTTGCGACACTGACCGCAAAAGATTTTATTGATGTGGTGCGTCTGCATGCGGAAGATGGTGTGGATTTTGTGACACTGCACTGCGGAATTACAAGAAAGACAATCGAGCAGATCCGGAAACATAAACGTAAAATGAACATTGTTTCCCGCGGCGGTTCCCTTGTATTTGCATGGATGTGCATGACGGGGGAGGAAAATCCGTTTTATGAATATTATGATGAGATCCTTGAAATCTGCCGTGAGCATGATGTTACCATTTCACTTGGAGATGCCTGCCGTCCGGGATGTCTCGCAGATGCATCCGATGTCTGTCAGATCGAAGAGTTAGTAAGACTTGGAGAGCTGACAAAACGCGCATGGGAGAAAGATGTACAGGTCATGGTAGAAGGACCGGGACATATGCCGATGGATCAGATCGCAGCAAATATGAAGATCCAGCAAAGCATCTGCATGGGAGCACCATTTTATGTGTTAGGACCACTTGTCACTGATATCGCTCCGGGATATGACCATATCACATCCGCAATCGGCGGGGCGATTGCAGCACAAAACGGAGCAGCATTTTTATGCTATGTCACACCGGCAGAACACTTGGCACTTCCAAATGTGGAGGATGTAAAACAGGGAATCATTGCATCAAAGATCGCGGCACACGCTGCAGACATCGCAAAAGGCGTCCGTGGTGCGAGAGAGATCGATGATAAGATGGCAGACGCAAGACGCGTCTTAGACTGGGATGCGCAATGGGAATGTGCGATTGATCCGGAAACCGCAAAAGCAATCTGGAACAGTAGAAAACCGGAGCATGAGGACACCTGTTCCATGTGTGGAAAATTCTGTGCAGTGCGCAGTATGAACAAAGCGCTTGCAGGAGAATATATTGATATTTTGTAAAAAAGAGTGGAGGCTTCATTCCGTCTTATGTTATAATAAAACTGTTTCAATCAGCCGGTGATCAGATGAAAAGAATATATTTGGTTGACAGTGAGAATGTAGGCGATATATGGGTGCCGTTACTGGTAGCATCACAGCCCGATGAGGAAGTGATCGTATTTTATACGCAGAAAAGTCCGCATATGAATTACGAAAATGTGAGGTTACTGAAGGAGACGGAGAAAGAAGCAGAGTTTATAAAATGTTTTGAGGGAAGCAATGCACTGGATTTCCAGCTTGTTACACAGCTTGGATACTTGTTGTGTGAGAATCAGGAAAACAGCTATGTGATCGTTTCAAATGATACCGGATTTGATGCAGCCGTACGTTACTGGAAACAGCGTAACATGCCGGTGCAGCGTTTGAGCGGAAAGGAATTAAACCGCAGACTGCAGCAAAAAGCAAAGACGAATGGAGAAAGAGAAATTTTCTTTGAAGCGGAGGAGAAGAACGCCGGGGACGTGGCTGGAAGTCTGGCAGATGAAGCTGAGATTGTGACAGCAAAGATGAATGAGATGACAGAAACGGATAAAAGCGAAGAGCCGGGTGAGGCCGAAAAGCTGAATGGAGTTTCAGAGTTAAATGAAGTCTCAAAACTGAATGAAGCCGCAGAAATGATGGAGACAGCAGAACTGACCGGAGTGTTGGAGCAGGGAAAAGCCGGAAAACCGGATGAGACAGCAGAACCGGGTGAAGCCGGAAAACCGGATGAGACAGCAGAACCGGGTGAAGCCGGAAAACCGGATAAAATGGCAGAACCAGAGGAAACTCTAGAGCAGATGGAAACAGCAAAAATAAAAGAAACGGCACAGACGGAAAAAACTGCAGGAACAGATGAACAGTCAGAACCGGGAGAAATCCAGATGGAGATACCGGATGAAATCATGAGGCCGGATGAAACTGTAAATGCGGATCAGAAACTGCCATTTACAGATCCGCGTAAGGAAGCAGTTGAAAAGACAAAGATCTCACAGGAACATGACGATGTCATTCGCAGTCTGCTTACCTGCATCAGTAAGGATCGGCTTGCAGATTTTCACAATGCGCTGGTATTGTTCTTTGGTGAAGATATTGGAAAAGAACTTTATCAGGAGGCAAAAAACAGTTCTGCGTATGCAATCTGTCGTGTAAATCAGACTGCGATCAGTGAGGAAGAGAAGTTTGATGTTTACTGTCAGACGGTATTTGCTTACAGTGATCCGAAAATGGACTGTCCGGAAGATTTTTCTTCGTTTTTGTATAAAGCAAATACAAAGAGAAAGAACCTTAATTCATTAAGAGCAGCATTGCAGGGACATTATGGCAAGGATAAGGGAATGAAATATTATTCTCTTTTTAAGTCACACATCAAGATTATGAATCGGATGTAAAGAAGGAGAGGCTGGTTGAAGCGAAAACGGGAAGAACATAACGGATGTGGTGGCGGAACACCAGGTAGCCAGAAGACCCGAAGAACAGCACCCCTGGATGCGTATTTTGTACGCATCCGGGGGTGTTGTCAGGTGGTTAAAGTTATTTCAAACCGCCGGAAATGTTGAATAAGTATAAATATTTTGAAAAATTACAAAAATTTCTTGGATTTTATGCTTGACAATCGGACGATCCTATTGTATAGTAATACAGGTGTTGAGAAAACATGATGCTGCTGTGGCTCAGTCGGTAGAGCGTCGCATTGGTAGTGCGGAGGTCACGGGTCCGATTCCCGTCAGCAGCTCTTTTTTATGCCAGAAAAGTTTAAGTGATAACTTAATTCTTTTCTGGCTCTTTTTCTTTCTGACCGGAAATAAAATGATCAATGAGAAGATTGATCGTATGTTGCTGTGTCTCGATGATTTTTTGGAATGTTTCATTTTCTTTTGCCAGACGGGTGATTTCAGCTTCGCTATTCATATTCATCTTCCTTTTTACACCATTCAAATCGATACATCATATATGTTTTATGTTAAAAAATATTCCCTGAAATGTCAAGACAATAAAGACGTCTGTGGAGAAACATTGTTACTTTATTAACATAAAGCGTCAAAATAACTGCCGGATTCGACATAACATGCAAAAATCCAGACATACAAATTTAGATTCAGGGAAAATACGCAGTAATATTTAGGAATTTATGAATTTTTTACGAACGGATGTTATTTGTATGAGGAATGTGCTAAAATATCATTCGGCTAAAGATCCGGGGAAAGTAGATTTTCCCTTTGAAGTGAGGTTTGATATGAATGCGAGCAGAAAAAGAAAAAATACAAAACCGAAAGGTTTTTTTGAAAAATTAAAGGAGCAGAGAAATCAGAGAAAGGCGGACAGGGCAAAACAGACGGACAGGAAAACAGATATCTTAAAAAAGACAGGGAGTGGGATTGTTACATTACTGCTTGTCATTTTACCGCCGGCAGTTTGTTTTTATCTGATGGAGTGTTATTCGCACAATCCATTTGCAGTGGTACGTCCGTGGGCACAGTTTTTTAATATCGTGCTGTTTGAACTGGTAACAGTTTTCCTGTTTGTGCTGACGGGAAAATTAAAGGCTGCGCACCGGATCGTATACATTGCAGCAATGATTTATGGAATTGCGAACAGTTATGTGGTGCGTTTCCGGACGAATCCGATTGTGCCGTGGGATATTTTTTCCTGGAAAACGGCTGCGAGCGTTGCAGATAATTATGATTTTATGCCGGATATGCGCATGGTCGTTGTGACACTGGTATTTTTTGCAGCAATCGTATTATTTCGTTTTATAAAAGTAAAAGTGACACGTTTGGTATTCTGGAAACGGCTGATTCCGGCAGCGCTGGTGGCTGTGGTTCTTTCATTGTTTGCGGAAACACTGCAGCAGGAGAACTTTCAGAACAGCCACAGACTTTACAATAAACTGTTCACGCCGGTCTACATGACGGATGTGGATGGTATGGCAGTCACATTTGTCATGAATCTTGCCTATATGTCGATCGACAAACCGGAGCATTACAGCGCCGCTGAGGCACAGGCGGTGCTTGATTCCTACGGGGAGGGCGGTGCAATGTCGGAGGAATCAGGCTCTAAGGCAGAAGAAGACGATACACAAAAGGAGGAAGATCTTCCGAATATCATTGTAATGATGAATGAGTCATTTTCGGATCTGTCCGTGTTAGGTGATTTTGAAACCAACGAGGATTACATGCCGTTTATCCACAGCTTAGAGCAGGGGGAGAAAAATACGGTTACGGGAATGTTAAACGTATCTGTCTGCGGTGGAAATACCGCGAATACAGAGTTTGAATTTCTGACCGGCAATACAATGGCATTCCTCCCGCAGGGGAGCATCCCGTATCAGCAGTACATCAATGGAGATTTGAAGGCACTTCCGGATTATCTGAAGACTTTAGGATATCAGACCATTGCGACACATCCTTACAATGCCGGCGGATGGGAACGCGATACGGTCTATCCGATGCTGGGATTTAATGAGAGCGTGTTTAAAGATGATTATGTGAATCCGCAGTATGTCAGACAGTATATCAGCGATGAGAGCTGCGTGGATAAGATTATTGAATTTTATGAAAATAAGGAAAAGGATGCGCCGCTGTTTGTGTTTAATGTGACCATGCAAAATCACGGTGGATATCAGGATCAGTACGGCAATTTTACACCGGATATCTCGGTGAAAGATTCTACAAATTTTTCACTGCAGCAGTATTTATCCCTGGTAAAACTTTCCGATTCCGCGTTAGAACATCTGATTTCCTATTTTGAAGAGGCAGATGAAAAAACAGTGATCGTTTTTTTCGGAGATCATCAGCCGAGTGATGCCGTTGCATCTACGGTTCTTGCAAAGAACGGGATGTCCTGGAATCACTTGACAGAGGAACAGCAGAAACTGCGTTATCAGGTTCCTTATGTGGTGTGGGCAAACTATGATATTGGAGAGGAAACGGGTGCAGACACGAGCGTGAACTATCTGGCAGCGGAAGTCTTAGAGCGCGCCGGTGTTCCATTGGATGAATATCGTTCGTATCTGTTACATCTAAAATCAGAATATCCGGTCATTTCTGCGGTGCGTACGGTAAAAGCGGATGGCAGTGAAGTCCGCGCCTCGGATGAAAAAGATGAGATGGATATTTACCGGAAATTGCAGTATTATGAACTGTTTGATCATGGAACTGTTAATTAGGAAATGATAAAAAGAGAGGTTTTGTTTTGAAAAGAGAAAAGAAACTCCAAAATCAGTTGTGGAAAGAAAGAATGCCGCTTATTGCGTCGTTCTTTCTGCCGTTTTTTATTCTGACTGTGATCTGCATTCTTCATGACGTCTATCCGTTTGGAGAGCAATGTATTTTACATATCGATATGTATCATCAGTATTGCCCGTTTTTCACGGAGCTGATGGATAAGATTAAACATGGCGGCAGCATGTTTTACTCCTGGAATATCGGACTTGGAGCAGATTTTATTTCACTGTACGCCTATTATCTGGCAAGTCCCTTAAACTGGCTGCTGCTACTCTGTCCGCAGAATCATGTGATCGAATTTATGACCTTGCTTGTGATTTTAAAAATTTCATTGGCGGGACTGTTTTTCGGATATTATTTAAAGGAACATTTTGAAAAAAATCATGCTGCAATCAGCATTTTTGCAACAGCCTATGCGTTGTGCGGATTCTCAGCAGCCTATGCATGGGATATCATGTGGTTAGACTGCATGATGCTGGCACCACTTGTCGTTCTTGGACTCGAACAGCTGATCAAAGAGAAAAAAGTACTGCTTTATTATATTTCACTGTCTTTATGCATTATCAGTAATTATTACATTGCGATCATGGTCTGCATTTTTCAGGTGATCTGGTTTGTGATCACATGGCTGGAAAATAAAGAGACCGGGATCGGTGCGTGGATCCGTTTCGCACTTTATTCCCTTCTGGCGGGCGGGACGGGAGCGATACTGATCATTCCTGAGGCGATCACCCTTGGAGCGAGCGGCTCACAGAATATTTCATTTCCGGATACAATGGAATGGTATTTTAACATCATTGCAGAGCTGGGGAGACACTCGGTGATGACAGAACCTTATACGGGCAAAGACCACTGGCCGAATATTTACTGTGGCGTATTTGTGCTTCTTTTGTTTGTACTGTATCTTTTCAACCGTGAGATCTCCTGGAAAAAGAAGCTTTCACGCGGACTTCTGGCAGCATTTTTTGTCATCAGTTTTTCGAATAATATACTTGATTTCATCTGGCATGGCATGCACTTCCCGGATTCCCTGCCGGGCAGACAGACCTTTTTATATGCATTTCTGATGCTTGCGGTATCCTACGAGGCATTTTTGCATTTCAAAGGAACGAGATTTTTAGATGTGATCGCAGCGGGAGTGGCATCGGTTGGTCTGATGGCAGTTTCCTGTCATTTTTCCGATGGGACGATCTTAGGAGAGAGCGCGGCAACGGCAACTTATGTATTTCTGGGCAGCTATATTGTGGTGCTGCTGATCTATTTTTATGCGGAGGAATGTATCCGGGAAGATGTGGTAAAAAAGATTGGAAAGATCAAAAAGGCGACCAGGGAAGAACTGAAAAAAATCATGCTCTCGTTTGGCTGCGCAGCGATGCTTTTAGAATTATTTTTTAACTACAATGTGACCGGATTTGATACGACGAGCAGGACTGCCTATGTGAAATCCATGGATGACTATCATGCAGTGCTTGCAGAGGCGGAAAATCAGGCACAGGATAAGGGCATATTATTTTACCGCACGGAAGAATTAGAGCGCAAAACGAAAAATGATGCGGCGCTGTATGGATATCGTTCCGCAACGCAGTTTTCATCGCTGATGAATCTGGATGTCAGTCATTTTTACCAGGCAGTCGGAATGGAAGGCGGCAAGAATTTCTACTGTGTAAACGGGGCAACACCGCTGTTATCAGCAATGCTGTCCCTGCGCTATGTGATCGCTGATAACGCAATGGAAGCAAACCCGATCCGCACCCTTGTGGCAGAGAGCGGGAATACGTATCTTTACGAAAATAAATATGTGCTCCCACTTGGTTTTATGATGGATGAGGATGTGATTGATGCGTGGGATTATTCTGATTTAGATGAAATTGAGGCACAGAACAGACTTGCAGAGCTTCTTGGTGCAGATGAGCCGATGCTGACGGAGATCCCGTCCGAATCTGTGGTCGGGGAATCAACGATTGACGTGCAGGAGGATGCATACATTTTTGCAACCTATGAATCGACGACTGTGGACAGCATGACGGAAGAGATCAGTGACGGCAGGACAAAGTCTTTCACAAAAGTTTCGCATGGCTATACACTTGATCTTGGATACTGTACGGCAGGCACACAAGTGAGGATTAAAAACAGTAATGAAGAAAGAGTGAATATTACGGCTTATGCCCTGAATCTCGATGCTGCAGATACGGCTTATCAGACGTTAAATGAGCAGACGATGGAGATGACTTCCTTTTCCGATACGAAAATCACTGGAACCATTGATGTGAAAAAAGAAGGACGACTGATATTTGCGGTGGCGGATGATGCCGGATGGAAATTATATGTTGATGGAGAACAGACGGATCCGGAAGTGTTTGGTGAGGCGTTTATCAGCACATATCTTACCGAAGGAACACATACGGTCGAGCTGCGCTACCAGACACCGGGATTTATGGTGGGAGCCGGGTTTTCCCTTGCCTGTATTCTGATCGTGATACTGATCGCATGGATAAAAAGGCACCATTGAAATTAAAACGTTTCTGTGAGATACTATACGTTGGAGGAGTTTGAGAAAGGTAGTGATTTATATGTCAGACAAAGAGATAGAAATTTATAATGAAAATGCCGATGAAATCAAAATCCGCCCATATGAGCATCATGCAAAATATTATGAGACGGACCAGATGGGAATCATCCATCATTCAAATTATATCAAATGGATGGAAGAAGCGAGGATGGATCTGATGGATCAGATCGGACTCAGCTATAAACAGATGGAGGAGATGGAGATTATCAGTCCGGTGCTCTCTGTATCCTGCGAGTATCACAGTATGGTACATTTTGATGATACGGTCGTGATCGAGACGAAGATCACACGCTATAATGGTATCAAGATGGATGTGGAATACCGGATGACGGACAAGGAGACCGGAGAACTCCGCACGACCGGAAAGAGTTCCCATTGCTTTTTGAACCGTTCCGGAAGACCGATCTCATTGAAACGTTCTTACCCGGAGATCGATACGAAGTTCTTTGAGTATACGGATGCCTGACAAACGGGTGTGATATTAGAAATATATAAGAAAGAGGAAATAAAAGAATGATACAGGAAAGATTAAAGGCACTGCGTGCGGAGATGGAAAAGAGAGGCATCACGGTATACGTTGTGCCGACTGCTGATTTTCACGAATCAGAATATGTAGGAGATCATTTTAAGGCGAGAAAGTTTATTACCGGATTTACCGGTTCTGCGGGAACTGCCGTTATCACTTTGGATGAGGCAGGGCTCTGGACGGACGGACGCTATTTTGTACAGGCAGAGAATCAGCTGAAAGACAGCACAGTCACACTCTACCGCATGGGCGAAGAGGGCGTGCCGACAGTCGATGAATTTGTAAAGGATCGATTAAAAGAGGGCGGATGTCTCGGATTTGACGGACGTGTTGTAAACGGTACCTGGGGCGGCAAACTGGAAAAGATTGCAGCAGAAAAAAATGTGTCCATGCATGTGACAGAAGACCTGATCGATCTGATCTGGGAGGATCGTCCGGCATTGTCCAAACAGCCTTTATTTATTTTGGAGGAAAAATATTCCGGAAAGAGTACTGCGGATAAGATCGCAGATCTTAGGAAAGCTATGAAGGAGAACGGTGCAGATGTTCATATTCTGACATCTCTTTACGATATCGCATGGCTTTTAAATATCCGCGGCAACGATATTGATTATGTGCCGGTCGTATTATCCTATCTTGTGCTGAACGAGACAGAGTGTATCTGGTTTTTACAGGAGGAAGTAGTGGATGATAAGATCCGTGCTTACCTGGAGGAAAACCATATCACGACAAAGCCGTATGATGCGATCTACGATTATGTACCGGAGATTCCGGCAGACGCAGTCGTGCTGATGAACCGCGGGACGGTCAACTACCGTATCGTGAACAGTCTTGATAAAGCAATCAAAGTTGTGGATAAACCAAACCCGACGGAACTTATGAAAGCTGTAAAAAATAAGACAGAGGTAGACAACACCAGAGCTGCACATGTAAAAGACGGTGTTGCCTTTACCAAATTTATGTACTGGCTCAAGACCAATATCGGAAAGATCCCGATGACGGAGATCTCTGCTTCTGACTATCTTGAGGCGAGAAGAAGAGAGCAGGATAACTTTATTGAGTTAAGTTTCAACACGATCTGTGCTTACGGAGCCAATGCGGCGATGATGCATTATGCTGCAACACCGGAGTCAGACGCTGAGTTAAAACCGGAGGGATTTTTACTTGTGGATTCCGGCGGACATTACTTTGAGGGAACCACAGACATCACAAGAACCATGGCACTTGGCCCGATCACAGATGAGATGCGTCTGCACTTTACGACCGTCTGCCGTTCGAATATGAACCTTGCGCATGCGAAGTTTTTATATGGATGTACCGGTTTGAACCTGGATATTTTATCCCGCGGTCCACTCTGGGAGATGGGCATTGACTATAAATGCGGCACCGGACACGGCGTTGGTTATGTGTTAAATGTACATGAGGGACCGAACGGCTTCCGTTGGAGAGTCGTACCGGAGCGCCATGACAACGGTGTCTTAGAAGAGGGCATGATCACGACCGACGAGCCGGGCGTTTATTTAGAGGGTAAATACGGTATCCGTACCGAAAATGAGCTGGTATGCCATAAAGCTGAGAAAAATGAGTATGGACAGTTCATGGAGTTTGAGAATATCACCTATGCACCGATCGATCTCGATGCGATTGACCCGGATCTGTTAAGTGCACGTGAGAAAAAGATGTTAAACGATTATCACAAGATGGTATATGATACCATTTCCCCGTATATGACAGCGGAGGAAAATGAGTGGCTGAAACGCTACACAAGAGCGATCTAAAGGACAAGAATGGAGAGAACAATGGGCGAAAAGCTGGTATTGATAGATGGACACAGTATTTTGAACAGGGCATTTTTCGGGATCCCGGATCTGACGAATTCGGAAGGACTGCACACGAATGCAGTCTATGGATTTTTGAATATTATGTTCAAGATTTTAGAGGAGGAGCAGCCGGATTATCTGACGGTTGCATTTGATGTGTCAGAACCGACTTTCCGCCATAAAATGTTCGCAGAATACAAAGGCACAAGAAAGCCGATGGCACAGGAACTGCGGGAACAGGTTCCGCTCATGAAAGAAATGTTAAAAGCGATGGGAGTCACTACGATCGAAAAAGGCGGCTATGAGGCGGATGATCTGCTTGGAACCATTGCAAAACAGAGTGAACAAAAAGGGCTGACAGTTTCAGTGGTATCCGGTGACCGTGACCTCTTACAGCTTGCAACGGATCATATTAAGATCCGTATCCCGAAAACAAAGCGCACAGGCACGGAGATCGAGGATTACAATGCCGCTGAGGTAAAGGAAAAATATCAGGTGACACCAATCGAGTTTATCGATGTCAAGGCGCTGATGGGCGATACGGCAGACAATATTCCTGGAGTGCCGGGAATCGGTGAAAAGACGGCAACAGCAATCATTGCACAGTATGGAAGTGTTGAAAATGCCTATGCACATGTGGACGAATTAAAGCCACCCCGTGCAAGCAAAAATTTAAAAGAGTATTATGACCTGGCACAGATGAGTAAGACGCTTGCGACGATCGAGATCCATGCGGACATTGATTATGATCTTTCCGGTGCAAAACTTAATGGTATTTCCAGCCTGTACACGGAGGAGGCATACCTGCTCTGCAAACGGTTAGAGTTTAAAAATCTTTTGAATCGTTTTGCGGTGGAAACTCCAAAAAATCAGGCGGCAGAACATTTTAAACTTGTGGAAGACCGTAAGGAGGCAGAGAAAGTATTTGCGAAGCTTCGTGGCAGAAGCTGTGGTTTTTATATTGTTCCCGGAAGCAAAAAGAAAGACAGCCACGAGGAAGAGGACGGGCAGATGAATCTGTTTGCGGCAGGAGATATGCCGGGGGCAGACAGTGAACCGTCCGGCATCGTAGAAAGTGCAGAAAATGATGCAGTGGAGTACTGCCTTGGAGTTGCCATTTCAACTGGAGAGGAAGAAACCTTTTTCATAAAAGCAGGGGAAAATCTTCCGGCAAAGCAGATTCTTTCCATGTTTACCGCAAGTGAGGCTGCGTCCTATGCGACACTGGATTTAAAACCGCAGCTTGCGGCGCTTGGCTTACTGGAGCGACAGGTAAACGGCAATATTGGCCTGTCGAATCTTTTTGACGGTGTGCTTGCAGCATATCTTCTGAATCCGCTGAAAAATGAGTATCCATATGAGGATATTGCAAAAGACTATATGGGACAGATGATACCGTCAAAGGCAGATCTTCTTGGAAAACTGACCATAGAGCAGGCAATGAAAGATGCACCGGAAGCATTTTTAAATTATGTATGCTATATGGCATATGTGGCACAGGCATCGAAAAAGACGCTGGAGACAGACTTAAAGGAAGAGGGCATGGATCATCTGTTTACGGAAATCGAGATGCCGCTTGTATTTACTCTTGCCGATATGGAAAATGAGGGTATCATTGCGTGCAGGGAGGCGCTCACGGAGTATGGGGACAAACTTGCAGTGCGTATCGCTGAACTGGAAAAGCAGATCTATGAGGAAGCGGGAGAAGAGTTTAATATCAATTCTCCAAAACAGCTCGGAGTGATCTTATTTGAAAAATTGTCCATGCCGTATGGAAAGAAAACAAAGACGGGTTATTCCACGGCGGCGGATGTGTTAGACCGCCTTGCACCGGAATATCCGATCGTTTCTGATATTTTAGAGTATCGTCAGCTTACCAAGTTAAAGTCCACTTATGCGGACGGATTGGTCAACTATATCGCTAAAGATGGCAGGATCCACACCAGTTTTAATCAGACGATCACAGCTACCGGGCGTTTAAGCAGCACGGAGCCAAACCTGCAGAATATCCCGATGAGGATCGAACTTGGCAGACTGATCCGCAAGGCATTTGTGCCAAAAGAGGGATTTGAGTTTATGGATGCCGATTATTCCCAGATTGAGCTTCGTGTTTTAGCACATATGTCCGGGGATGAAAAGCTGATCGAGGCATACCGGGAAGCACAGGATATCCACAGGATCACGGCGTCCCAGGTATTTCACATCCCGTTTGACGAGGTGACGGATCTGCAGCGGCGCAATGCAAAAGCGGTTAATTTCGGAATCGTATATGGAATCAGTTCATTTGGACTGAGCCAGGATCTAAGCATCAGCAAAAAAGAGGCTGCAGAGTATATTGAGCGTTATTTTGAGACTTACCCGAAGATCAAGACATTTTTAGACGGACTCGTGACAGAGGCGAAAGAAAAAGGTTATGTGACGACCATGTTTGGAAGAAGACGTCCGGTACCGGAACTTTCAAGCAGCAATTTTATGCAGCGTTCCTTTGGAGAGCGCGTTGCCATGAACTCCCCGATTCAGGGAACTGCGGCAGATATCATCAAGATCGCAATGATACGCGTGCATGACAGACTGTTAAAAGAAAATCTAAAGTCACGCCTGATCTTAACCGTGCATGATGAGCTTTTAGTGGAGACGGCGATCGAAGAAGAGGATGCGGTTCGAAAGATTCTCGAGGAAGAGATGCATGGAGCGGCAGATCTTGCGGTCACACTTGAAATTGATGCACATGTCGGCAAAAATTGGTATGAGGCAAAATAAAGATCTGTCATCATTTATGAGGGATGATGCGTTGGACTGCATATGTCCGGATGGTACGAGAGAAAAAATGGATGCGGGGAGCATGGAACGGATGAAATTTATCGGAATTACCGGCGGCGTCGGTGCGGGAAAATCAGAAATACTTCATTATCTTGAAACAAAAGATGGTGTAAAAGTCATGTTGGCGGATGAAATCGCGCATGAGCTGATGCTGCCCGGGACAGAATGTTATCAGAAATTAAAAGACATGTTTTCGGATGAGGATATCTGGAATGAAGATGGTTCGTTTGACCGGAAAAAGTTAGCAACAGTCATCTTTTCAGATGAAAAAAAACGGGATGCATTAAACGGAATCGTACATCCGGCAGTCAAAAAATATATCAGAACTGTTGCGGATACAGAGCGGGAAAATGGAGTGCTGAAAATCCTGGTTTTAGAGGCAGCATTGCTGATTGAAGAACATTATGATGAAATTTGTGACGAACTTTGGTATATTTATACCAGAGAGGATATAAGAAAAGAACGCCTTATGAGATCGCGCGGATATTCCCCGGAGAAAGTACAGCAGATTTTTGACAGTCAGTTACAGGAAGCGGTTTACCGGAAATACTGTAAAGTGGTGATCGATAATAATGGAACGGTGGAAGATGCCATAAGGCAGATTGATTTGGCAATCACAAATATGGAAAATGAGTAGGAGATACTGCAGATGAGCGACGGAAAAGACATGGAACAGCCATTGGTGTTCGGACTTGATATTGGAACGAGAAATGTGGTAGGAACGGTAGGTTACCGTACCGAAGATCAGTTTATCGTTACTGCTCAGTATATCATGCAGCATGATACGAGAGCAATGTTAGATGGACAGATCCACGATATCGGGCGTGTATCAGGGACGATAAGAAAAGTAAAAGAACAGCTGGAAAAACAGATCGGAAAAACGCTGACGGAGGTATGTATCGCTGCCGCAGGCCGTGTGCTTAAGACAGTTACAACGAGTATCAGTTACGATTATCCGGAGGAGAGCGTAGTTACCGGGGAAGACATTCATACACTGGATCTGCTTGGAATTGAGAAAGCGCAGAAAATTTTACAGGAAATGAATGATACCAACTACAAGTTCTACTGTGTTGGATATTCCGTGGTCAAATACTTCTTAAATGATGAACCGTTTTCAAACATTGAATCCCACAAAGCGGACCGTATCGGCGAAGACATCATTGTAACGTTTCTGCCGGAGGATGTAGTGGATGGACTTTATGCAGCCGTAAATCAGGCCGGGCTTGAAGTGGCGAATCTGACATTGGAGCCTATTGCGGCGATCAACGTCGCAATTCCGGAAAGTTATCGTCTGCTGAATATCGCTTTAGTCGATATCGGAGCGGGAACATCCGATATTTCCATTACCAAAGACGGAAGCATCATTGCATATGGTATGATCCCTCTTGCGGGAGATGAGCTGACCGAACTGATCGTACAGAATTATCTGGTTGATTTTAAAACGGCTGAATATATCAAGCTGCAGAGTACAACAGAAGAGGAGATCACTTATAAAGATATCATGCTGATCGAGCATAAGATTCCGGCAAAAGAAGTGTGGGAGCTGACTGCGCCGGTAGTGGATGAGATGACGACTGCGGTAGCTGCGAAAATCAAAGAATTGAATGGCGACCAGACTGTCAGCGCAGCATTTATCGTTGGCGGTGGCGGTAAGATCCATGGTTATACGAAAATGCTTGCAGAGAAATTAGATCTTCCGGACGTACGAGTGGCACTGCGTGGTGAAGAAGTACTGCAGGAAGTGGTATTTGAACAGCAGGATATCAAGAAGGATCCATTGCTTGTTACACCGATTGGAATCTGTCTGAATTATTATGAACAGAGAAACGGATTTATTATGGTGCGTTTCAATGGAGAGCGCCTCAAATTATATGATAATGATGGATTAACGATCGTGGATGCCGCATTGCAGGCAGGTTTTCCGAATGAGGATCTTTTCCCGAAACGTGGACCGGAACTTACATTTTTTGTAAATGGAGCAAAACGTATCATTCGTGGAGAGCAGGGAGAGTCAGCAGCAGTTTATATGAATGACAGACCAACAAATCTCAATGCGGCATTAGAGCCGAATTGTGAGATTATCATTGAGCCATCTACGGCTGGCAAGCCGGCAACCTGCACATTAGATCAGTTAGAGGAATATACGACAGATTCCGTAGCCTTTGTGGTTAATGGAAATATTATAAGATGCCCGAAGTTCTTAGAGGTCAACGGCAATTTAGAACTGCCTTCCTATCAGATCAAGGAGGGCGACCAGGTAGAAACAAGAAGCTTTTACACAGTAGGCCAGCTTGCAGAATTTATGGATGTGGAAGTGAATGTGGAGCATGTGATTCTGGTAAACAACCGTCGTGCAACGCTCGACTCACTGATCTATGAAAACTTTACAATCGAGTGGACAGTGCGTTCCTATGGCAAACCGTCCTTTCAGCCGGTAGAGCAGGAAGAAGTTCAAACACCGACTGTCGGGGAATATAAGGAAGAAGAGATACCGGATATTGTGGGCACGGAAATGAGCGCAGAGGCAGATGGCGCAGAAGTTCAGAATCCTGAAGTACACAATGCTGTGACTGCGGAGGATACAGACGATGCCGGCAATGCGGGCGCAAAAGAAAAGGATTCTGCAGTTACAGATGATGCCGCTACGGTAGAGGAGAGCAAAACGATTACAGACAGTACAGCAGGCGTTAATGGATCTGTTGCAGGAGAGAATGCAGCAGGCATGGATGAAACAGATGTAACAGAGGAGAATGCTGACGGCATGGCTGAAGCAGTGAAAAAAGTTACAGCAGAAGAAAACAGTTCGCCAGCTGCAGAGGAAGACGGCAGCATGGTTCTTGTATACATCAACGGCCAGCCGGTAAAACTTACCGGAAAACCACAGTATATATTTGTAGATATTTTTGATTTCTACGAATTTGATCTTACTGCCTCAAATGGCAGAGCAATCATTACCAATTTAAATGGTGAGAATGCATCGTATTCTGCAGTCTTAAAGACCGGAGATACAATCGAACTTAGATGGAAAGAGAATTAAAAAAATGGAATTATGCAGCATAGCAAGCGGCAGCAGTGGAAACTGTATCTGTGTGGGATCAGATGAAAATCATGTACTCATCGATGCGGGGATCAGTGGAAAACGAATTGAAAACGGACTCAATTCGATCGATTTGAAAACAGAAGAGATGCAGGGGGTTCTTGTAACTCATGAACACATCGATCATATTTCTGGACTTGGCGTGATCGCCAGGCGTTACGGACTTCCGATTTATGCCACGCAGGGTACGATAGATGCTATTTTAAATACAAAGTCAGTCGGCAAAATAGAGGAATCTTTATTTCATGCGATCACGCCGGATCAGCCTTTTGAAATCGGGGATCTTTTGATTGAACCGATTTCAATCTCACATGATGCGGCAGATCCGGTGGCCTATAAGATAAAAAATGAGGAGAAAACGGCGGCGGTAGTGACGGATCTTGGCACATATGATGAAAACATGATTGATAAAATAAAAAATCTGGATGTGCTTTTACTGGAAGCAAATCATGATGTACATATGCTGCAGGTTGGAAGTTATCCGTATCCGTTAAAACAGAGAATTCTTGGGAAAAAAGGACATCTCTCTAACGAACTGTCCGGTCAGCTTTTGGGAGAAGTGCTCCATGACCATTTCAATACGGTTATTTTAGGGCATCTCAGTAAGGAAAATAATTATGCAGAACTTGCATATGAGACTGTCCGGTTAGAGGTGACGATGGGAGAAAATCCATATAAAGGCGATGATTTCCCAATGTATGTGGCAAAGCGGGACGCGCCGTCGGAGAGAATCATTTTTTAGTTTATGATAATAGAATGTTCGCGAAACACGTATTCTATTATATATGACAATATTTTTTTACAGAGTGTGGCCGCTTATGAAGCTTAGTAGAAAAAGTTATAAATGTGCATCTATTTAACAGTGGAAATTATAAAACATGTATGATATGATGATTGATAATAGATTTGCGCTGATTTAGTAAAGCAGAAAAGTGAGGAGAGCAGAGATGGAGAACACAGCAGACAAGACAATTATTACAGTAGTGGGTAAAGATACGGTTGGTATCATTGCAAAAGTATGTACTTATCTTTCCGAAAATGGCGTCAATGTACTTGATATTTCACAGACAATCGTTTCCGGATATTTCAATATGATGATGATCGTTGACATGAATAAATCAACCAGATCATTTGTGGATTGTCAGAAAGATCTCGATGAGATCGGTGCACAGATTGGTGTATCCATCAAGTGCCAGAAAGCTGAGATTTTTGAAAAAATGCATCGTATTTAGAGAGGAAAGCGGCAATGATTAATATATTTGAAGTAAAAGAGACCAACAACATGGTGGAACATGAAAACCTTGATGTCCGCACCATTACGATCGGTATCAGCCTGCTTTCATGCATTGATTCCGATTTGAAAAAATTAAATGAGAACATTTATAACCGTATTACATCAGTTGCCAAAGATCTTGCAAAAGTTGCAGGGGAGATCGAAGCTGAATACGGTATCCCAATTGTCAACAAACGTATTTCCGTTACTCCGATTGCACTGATCGGTGGTGCAGCCTGCAAGACACCGGAAGATTTTGCAATGATCGCAGATACAATGGACCGTGCTGCAGAAGCAATCGGTGCAGATCTGATCGGCGGTTATTCCGCACTGGTATCAAAAGGCATGACAAAAGCAGATGAGATGCTGATCCGTTCTATCCCGATAGCACTTTGCCGGACGAACCGTGTCTGCAGTTCCGTAAACCTTGCGTCCACAAAGACCGGTATCAATATGGATGCGGTGCGTCTGATGGGAGAGATTTTGTTGGAGGTTGCAGAGCGCTCAAAAGACCGTGATTCTGTGGATTGTATGAAGCTGGTTGTATTCTGCAACGCACCGGATGACAATCCGTTTATGGCAGGAGCTTTCCACGGTGTGACAGAGGCTGATGCAGTGATCAACGTCGGAGTCAGCGGACCGGGTGTTGTAAAGACAGCACTTGAGAAAGTGCGTGGCGAGAATTTTGAGGTACTCTGCGAGACCATCAAAAAGACCGCATTTAAGGTAACAAGAGTCGGACAGTTAGTCGCACAGGAGGCATCCAGACGTCTTTCAATTCCGTTTGGTATCATTGACCTTTCCCTTGCTCCGACTCCGGCCATCGGTGATTCCGTCGCAGATATCCTCTGCGAGATCGGTCTGGAATATGCAGGTGCACCGGGAACAACTGCAGCACTTGCCATGTTAAATGATCAGGTCAAAAAGGGCGGCGTTATGGCATCTTCCTATGTCGGCGGCTTAAGCGGCGCTTTCATTCCGGTCAGTGAGGATCAGGGAATGATCGATTCCGTACAGGCTGGTGCTATCACATTGGAAAAATTAGAGGCAATGACCTGTGTCTGCTCTGTAGGACTTGATATGATCGCAATTCCGGGAGATACCAAGGCAACCACGATCTCCGGTATGATCGCAGACGAGATGGCACTTGGTATGGTAAACCAGAAGACAACAGCTGCACGTCTGATCCCGGTAATTGGAAAAGGCGTTGGCGATACCGTAGAGTTTGGTGGTCTGTTCGGTTATGCGCCGATCATGCCGGTCAACAAATATTCCTGTGATGATTTTATTAACCGTACCGGAAGAATCCCGGCACCGATCCACAGCTTTAAAAACTAACTGCGCGGATCACTGGCAGACATGAAAGTGATTTTAATAAAAAATGCAGTGGAAACACTAGGATATTTTTCAGAACAGTTAGCAGAAACGTTTCAGGAGATGGGGCATGACACCTATTTTGTGGATTACGATGATCTGGTAAATACGGTAGATGGCATCAGCCGGTTTGCCGTGCCAGAGAAAACGGTACTGTGTACGTTTAATTTTATCGGACTTTCCGGGGAAGAGGTCTTTATCGAAGAGAACGGGCGTTATATCTGGGAAAACCAAGGTATCGCGGGCATCAATATCCTGGTGGATCATCCACTGTATTATCATTCAAAACTGGCAAAGCCTCCGGTGCCGGAAATGCGTGTTTTTTGTATTGACAGAGAACATGTGGCATACATGAAGCGCTTTTACCCGGCATTGCCGGTGGAGTTTTTGCCGCTGGCGGGAAACTGTATCTTAGAGCGGGAAGTACCTTCTCCAATAGAAGGCTGCCATGGGCAAAAACAGAAACATAAAAATATACCGTATCAGAAACGGAAATACGACATCGTATTTACCGGGAACTATACACCGGTGGAACACCTTTACCGGGAAATCGACAGGCAGGGTGCGGAATACCGGACATTTTATTATGAGATTCTGGAGGATATGAAAGCACATCCGGCGGTGTCCATCGACCGGATGTTAGAGGCACATATCAGAAAAGAACTGGGTGCAGTGCCGGATGAGGAGCTTCGCGCGGCGATCGCAGGAATGGTGTTCATCGATATCTGTATGCGGAGTTATTTCCGCGGGGAGATCATAAAATGTCTTGCGGAGCATAAAATCCCAGTACATGTGTTTGGCGCCAACTGGGAGAAATTAGACTGTAGCAGCCATGACTACATTATAAAAAACGGCAGGGAAGTGGATTCTGTGACCTGCGCGGAGGCAATCGCAGATGCAAGGATTTCTTTGAATGTCATGCCATGGTTTAAAGATGGAACGCATGACCGCGTATTTACGGCGATGCTGCAGCATACACTTTCGCTGACTGATGACAGCAGATATCTTCGGGAGAACTTTACGGATAAAAAAGAACTGGTTTTCTATTCGCTGGAGAAGCGTGAAGAACTGCCTGAACTGGTGAAAAAGCTTTTGGAAAAACCGGAGAAATGTATGGAAATCGCAGAGCGGGGATATGAGAGTGCTGTGCAGGAACATACATGGAAACAGAGGGCAGAAGCAATTTTGATGGATTTGGTAAAATGACCGCTTAACTTGTATTATGCACTCCTTTCACTGGAAGTCCAGTACAAGGGGGATATATTAGGTTGGGGCGGTTATTTTTATAAATAAATATATTAACAAAACTTATAAAATTAAGTAAATAAATTCATGACGCTAATAATTGTAAAAACAGGATCAAAATGATAAGATAAAGAAAAACAGCAAACCGCACACATGAAGGAGGAAATCATGGAGAAAATGTCATTAAAAAATGAACTTTCAGGCAATTCCTATCCTGGAAGAGGAATCATTATCGGAAAATCTGCAGACGGAAAACATGCCATCACTGCTTATTTTATTATGGGCAGAAGTGAGAACAGCAGAAACCGTGTTTTTGTTGAGGATGGAGAGGGAATCCGCACGCAGGCTTTTGATCCTTCCAAACTGACAGATCCGAGCCTGATTATCTATGCACCTGTCCGTGTGCTTGGCAATAAAACGATCGTGACAAACGGAGACCAGACTGACACAATTTACGAACTGATGGATAAACAGCAGACTTTTGAGCAGGCGCTGCGCACAAGAGAATTTGAGCCAGATGCTCCAAACTATACACCGAGAATCTCAGGTATTATGCACATTGAAAACGGAAAATTCAACTACGCAATGTCTATTTTAAAGAGTAACAACGGGGATCCGTCCTCCTGTAACCGTTATACATTTGCCTATGAGAATCCGAAAGCAGGTGAGGCTCATTTTATCCATACTTATATGGGAGATGGCAATCCGCTGCCAAGTTTTGAGGGAGAGCCGGCACCGGTTGCAATCGAGGGCGACATTGATGCGTTCACCTCATTTGTATGGGAAAACTTAAATGAGGACAACAAAGTTTCTTTATTTGTCCGTTATATTGATATTGCGACCGGAGCTTACGAGAGCAGAATCGTCAATAAAAATAAATAATCGGCATCAGGCTTGCAAGATGCGGCAAAGAAGCATGAATTTCACAGATCAATGAGAAATTTAAAGGAGAAATTATGAAAGAATTAGAATTAAAATATGGCTGTAACCCAAATCAGAAACCATCCAGAATCTATATGGAAAACGGCGAACTGCCGATCCAGGTATTGAACGGAAAACCAGGTTATATCAATTTTCTGGACGCATTTAACGGCTGGCAGTTAGTCAGTGAGTTAAAAAAGGCAACCGGACTTCCGGCAGCTACATCTTTTAAGCATGTGTCACCGGCTGGTGCAGCAGTAGGACTTCCACTCAGCGATGTGGAGCGTAAGATTTACTGGGTTGACGATATGGATATGGAGTTTACACCGCTTGCAAATGCATATGCGAGAGCAAGAGGCGCAGACCGTATGTCATCTTTTGGTGATTTTATTTCTTTATCTGATGTCTGTGATAAGGCAACTGCAATGATCATCAAGAGAGAAGTTTCCGATGGTGTCATCGCGCCGGGCTACACAGATGAGGCATTAGAGATCTTAAAAGCAAAGAAAAAAGGCAATTATAACGTGATCCAGATCAATCCGGATTATGTGCCGGCACCGATCGAGCACAAAGAAGTATTCGGTATTACCTTTGAGCAGGGAAGAAATGAATTAGTGATTGATGAGCATTTCTTTGACAATGTGGTAACGGACAATAAGGAAATTCCGGATGCTGCAAAAAGAGATCTTGCAATCGCAATGATTACTTTAAAATACACACAGTCCAATTCTGTATGTTATGTCAAAGACGGACAGGCAATCGGTATCGGTGCTGGACAGCAGTCCCGTATCCACTGTACCAGACTTGCAGGCCAGAAGGCAGATAACTGGTGGCTGCGCCAGTCCCCGAAAGTGTTAGGACTGCAGTTCCTCGACAAGATCGGACGTGCTGACAGGGACAATGCGATCGACCTCTATATTGGTGAGGATTACATGGATGTCTTAGCTGACGGTGCATGGGAAAACATCTTTAAGGTAAAACCGGAGGTCTTTACCGCAGAGGAAAAACGTGCATGGTTAGATAAAAACACAAATGTGTCGCTTGGATCTGATGCATTCTTCCCATTTGGGGATAATATTGAGCGTGCACATAGAAGTGGTGTGGCATATGTGGCACAGCCGGGTGGTTCCATCCGTGATGACAATGTTATCGAAACCTGTAACAAATACAATATGGCAATGGCATTTACCGGAATCCGTCTGTTCCATCATTGATCAGACACGGATGATTTCTTTGCTGCATTCAGGACAGGAAAAACGATTTTTCGTTTTTCCTGTTTTTTGCTGTTCGTAGAGCTCAGAAGAAAAAATATCCTGTTTCAGCATCTGGTTTGCAGTTCCGTCAAGTGTGCGAAGGGCAAAGGAAAGTTTGGAAATGACGGGTACTTTTGCAGATTTTTTTAAGGCGGAGAGCAGGGCGGAAGCATCTTTGCGGAAACCGAGGATTCGCAGGTAAGGGATGTAATCAGTCTCCTTATATTGCTTCACATCCGTCTGGGTCATCTGAAGGATCAGATGCAGAAGGATCCGGTTCATGCGTGTGTAGGTGATATCGCGGCTCTTGTTTTGTGCACAAAACTGTGTGAAAGAGGAAAAATGATATCTGTTCTTTATTATGCGGTTTGCAATCTCCGGTGTCATATCATAGATATTTTCTAATTCCTTTTTGCTGCACGATAAGACCCGGTAGCCAAGAATGGAGGAAAAGTCATCAGCATCCATAAGTCTGCCGGATGTGATCTCCTTTTGAAACAGTGCAAAAGCCGGTTCCGGCATCGAAGATGCAATTTCCGAAAGATGTGACCGGCTGGAATGAATACTCTGTGAACCGTAATCTGCAGATGAAAAATGGAAAGTATGATCATCCGATGGTGTAACATTAGAAACTGCCGCGCGGATGGCAGAGGCAGAAGCTGTCGGTGTGTTGATCGTGGTATCATGATATCCGCTCCCCGCCCGCGGGATCAGGATTGGAGTCATGGCAGAATTACGCCGTTTCAGTGCCTTTAAATATTCGACCGCGAGGATGTTATTCGGAGTATCTAATATGGAAATGAGGAAATTCATTCCGGTGCTCTTAAAATAATCAGAAAGCGCAGCAGCTCTTGCAGCCGGAAATGCCAGTCCCTTTTTTAAATAAGAAGAAAGCGCAGATCTGTAAATGTCCGGTTCTTCTGCAAGAACACCGGCAATGCTCTTAAGCTGGGGGAGCTGGTCGGATTCTGCTCCAAAGCATATCCCGTCGATACAGCCCATTTTATCAAACAGGGTAACACCTGCCATGGCAAAATCCTCCGCGGAGGAGACTGCCCAGACAGCCGGGAGTTCGATGACAAGATCCGCACCACATAAAAGCGCCATTTCTGCCCTGCAATATTTATCGATGATGGCAGGGGCTCCTCTCTGGACAAAGTCACCGCTCATGGCGATGACGACAAAATCAGCATTTGTTTTTCGTTTTAACTCTGCAATCTGGTAGGCATGTCCGTTGTGGAAAGGGTTGTATTCTGCAATGATTCCGATTGTTTTCATAAGATACTCCATTTCTGACCATTTTTTGAAAATCCTGATTCCATCTGTATCTCAGGTTTGGGCGTAAGCACAGATTCTGCGTGTAACAGCATGATTACAGACTACCATACACAGATTTTTTTCGCAAATGTGAATGTCTGGGATTTGTTAAAAAAATAACGTTAAAATTCTGTCAACCTGTTTTTCATTTTGTACAAAAAATCTCACTTTAAACACCTTGTGCGAACAGAGTTAGAGGCGTATACTAAAGTTATATGCGGTTCGTATCGGTCGGACTGCCCATTTATCATTTATATAAGAAAAGAAAACTGCCATTCGAAAGCAGGCAGGGCATGGGAGGAAAATATGAACGTTTTAGTAGTAAACTGCGGAAGTTCTTCACTGAAATATCAGCTCATCGATTCTGACAGTGAAGCAGTATTAGCAAAAGGACTTTGCGAGAGAATCGGTATTGACGGAAGACTGGTATACCAGAAGACCGGATTAGACAAAGAGATCACAGAAGCAGCAATGCCGACGCACAAACAGGCAATCCAGATGGTACTTGATGCACTGGTAAATGAGAAAACAGGTGCAATCAAGAGTCTTTCCGAGATCGATGCAGTTGGTCACCGTGTTGTACATGGTGGAGAGAAGTTTGCTTCTTCTACCGTTTTAACACCGGAAGTATTAAAAGCAATCGAAGAGTGCAATGACCTTGCACCACTTCACAACCCGGCAAACCTGATCGGTATCGATGCATGTAAAGAACTGATGCCAGACGTACCGATGGTAGGTGTATTTGATACAGCATTCCATCAGACAATGCCAAAGAAAGCATTCCTTTATGGTCTTCCATACGAATACTATGAAAAGTACAAAGTAAGAAGATATGGCTTCCATGGAACCAGCCACAGTTTTGTATCAAAACGTACTGCTGAATTCCTTGGAATGGATCTGAAAAATTCTAAGATCATTGTGGCTCATCTTGGAAATGGTGCTTCTATCAGTGCCGTATTAAATGGTGAGTGTGTAGATACATCCATGGGTCTTACACCTTTAGAGGGACTTGTTATGGGAACACGTTCCGGCGATATTGATCCGGCAATCATGGAGTTCATTGCAAAGAAAGAGAACTTAGATATCGAAGGTGTCATGAATGTTTTGAATAAAAAGTCAGGTGTACAGGGATTATCAAAATTATCAAGTGATTTCCGTGATCTTGAGGCTGCAGCCAATGAAGGAAATGAGCTTGCAATCGGTGCTATCGACGTATTCTGCTACCGTGTTGCAAAATATATCGGTGCATATGTGGCAGCAATGAATGGTGTGGATGCGATTGCATTTACTGCAGGTATCGGAGAAAATACAACGATCGTCAGAGCAAAGGTACTTGAGTATCTTGGATATCTTGGAATTACAGTAGATGCACAGGCAAACGAAGTACACGGAGAGGAAAAAGTGATCTCCACAGCAGATTCCAAAGTAAAAGTCTGTGTGATCCCGACCAACGAGGAGCTTGCAATCGCAAGAGAGACGGTTGCACTTGTAAAATAGGCAAAACAGCGGGTCTTTGAGGTTCATAGACGATGAAAAATAAAAAAACAGGGTTGTCAAGAAAAAATACTTGACAAACCTGTTTTCACTATGTATAATCATTTAGGTGTGAAAAGCCTAGATAAAAGGTTTGATTCACAAAAAAAGATATAGGAGAATGCCGTGATTATAGATATTTCAGACATTTTATCTTGTGAAAACAAGGAAGAAACAAAGCAGGTTCAGATTGAACTTACGTCTTTTATATCAAAGTTAGGGGAATTTCCTATTATCAGTGCAGCACCGATAGAACTGCGTATCGCAAACCGGGAGAACAAGCGGCTGCTTATCCAGGGTGATGTTGATCTGCGAGTGTCGATTCCGTGCAGCCGTTGTCTGGAGGAAGTTCCGACAGATATCCACTTTTCGATTGACAAGGATATCAAATTAGAAGATTCTGTTGTTCATGACGAAGATGTGGAAGATAATGACTACCTGATTGGATTTAATCTGGATATAGATAGACTTATCTATGGAGAGATTTTGGTGAACTGGCCGATGAAAGTTCTGTGCAGGGATGATTGCAAAGGAATTTGCAAGGTGTGCGGAATGAACCTGAACAAAGGGGAATGCAACTGCCAGAGAACAGAACTGGATCCAAGAATGGCAGCAATCCAAGATGTCTTTAACAAATTTAAGGAGGTGTGAGAATATGTCAATTTGTCCAAAGAATAAATCTTCCAAAGGAAGAAGAGATAAAAGAAGAGCAAACTGGAAAATGACTGCTCCGGCATTAGTAAAATGCAGCAAATGTGGAGAGTTAATGATGCCTCATAGAGTATGTAAAAACTGTGGCTCTTACAACAAAAAAGAAATCATCCCTCAGGACTAATCCTTACGGGAAACAGAAAGATCAAGAGTGGAACGATGAGTTTCCTCTTGGTCTTTTTTGTTTCCGCTGAAAAAGTTATAATAATTTCACAAATTACCGGTTGCATAATCGGAGTGAACAGAATAAAATGGTAGAATGATGTTTTAGCAAAGGAGTAGGGCAATGGGAGATATTTTTAATTTGGACAACAAGTTTTTTCAGACACTTGGAAAGGGTGTCGACTGTGTATGCTTAAGCCTGCTGTGGATGATCTGCTGTATACCGCTTGCGTTCGGCATTTATGTGGCATATGTATCAAAAGCGATCATATTAGCACTTCCATGTATCGTACTGGCTGTTCCGGCTGGAATTGCGACAACAGCACTTTATTATGCAGTTAACAAGGTGATCCGTCACAGCAGAGGATACCTGTGGAGTTCTTTCTGGCATTCTTTTAAAACAAATATGAAGCAGGGTGCATTTGTAACGCTTATCGTGGCAGCAGCGGTTGTTCTGGTAGGACTTGACGGTTATATCATGTATCAGTTTGCAAAAGCGGGTGAAAAATCAGGAGTTCTTTATGTTGTGTTCTTTGTGCTGATGCTTGTGGTCATTGCATGGGCGATTTATGTATTCCCGTATATGGCACGTTTTGAGAATTCGACAAAATTGATCCTTAAAAATTCTGCGCTGATGGCGATCGGCAATCTGCCAAAGACTTTTATGGCACTGATGTTTTTCCTGGCATGCTGTATCGGAACTTATCTTTTGCCGGTTGTAGCAATCATATCACCGGCTTTGGGAATGCTTCTGCTCAACTATATTTTAGAGGGTGTGTTTGAACGCTATATGTCCGATGAAGACCGTGAAGCAGAAAATGAAAGAAATCAGGAATTCTATAACTAATGATATTGTAAATGACAATCGATTTTTTATATTGATTTATAGAAAGAGTTATAGTATATTTCAATATAGACGTGAAGGGAGAGCCCGAAAACGTATCAGAATGGAGAGTAGTTATGCAGCAGAATCAATCACTTGAGATTACCAAAGTTGCCTTAGATGCGATGGGTGGAGATTATGCTCCGGCCGAGCCTGTAAAGGGGGCTGTGGATGCGGTAAATGCGAGAAGTGATATCAAGGTTCTTCTGATCGGTCAGGAGGACGTGGTTCGTAAAGAACTTGAAAAGTACACTTATCCGGCGGAGCAGATCGAGGTTATACATGCTGAAGAAGTTATTGAGACAGCAGAACCGCCCGTAAATGCGATCCGCAAGAAAAAACAGTCATCGATCGTTGTCGGCATGAATATGGTAAAACAAAAAGAAGCAGATGCTTTCGTATCGGCAGGAAGTTCCGGTGCCATATTAGTCGGTGGACAGGTTATCGTAGGCAGAATCAAAGGAATCGAAAGACCACCGTTAGCGCCGCTTATTCCGACGGAAAAAGGTGTGTCGCTTCTGATCGACTGCGGCGCGAATGTGGATGCAAGGGCATCACATCTTGTTCAGTTTGCGAAGATGGGTTCTATTTACATGGAAAATGTACTTGGAATCAAAAATCCGAGAGTGGCGATTGTAAATATCGGTGCGGAGGAAGAAAAGGGAAATGCGCTGGTAAAAGAAACATTTCCACTTCTGAAAGAATGTACGGATATTAATTTTGTGGGCAGTATTGAGGCTCGTGAAATCCCGCATGGAGAGGCAGATGTGATCGTATGTGAAGCATTTGTTGGAAATGTAATTTTAAAGCTGTATGAAGGACTGGCAGGAACGCTTGTCGGAGCAATCAAAAAAGGCATGATGAGCACCTTAAGAAGCAAAATTGGTGCAGCGCTTGCGCTTCCGGCATTAAAGTCAACATTAAAAGCGTTTGATGCTACTCAGTATGGCGGCGCTCCTTTATTAGGACTGAATGGACTTGTGGTAAAGACGCACGGAAGTGCAAAGGCAGTCGAGATTACCAATTCCATTTTTCAATGTGTGACGTTCAAAGAGCAGGACATCAACGGAAAAATCAGAAAAAATATTATAAGTTCAACGGAACAGGAAGGAATGTAAAGTTATGGAATTTGAAAAGCTGAAAAAAATCATTGCAGAGGTATTAAACGTGGACGAGGAAGAAATCACAATGGACACCACTTTTGTGGATGACCTTGGAGCAGACTCCCTTGATATTTTTCAGATTATTATGGGAATCGAAGAAGAATTCGACATCGAGATCGCGAATGAGGATGCTGAGCATATCGTGACAGTTGCAGATGCAGTAGAGCAGATCAAGAATGCTTTAAACTAAATAAAAGATGACGTATGCCCTTGTTGAAGACAAAAGGGCGGTGCGCGATGTACCGTCTCTTGTCAGGCAAGGGCTTTTCCGTTATTATATAAGAAAACAGAGTCTTTTTTATATTTTACTGGATACACAGTAAGGTAGAAAAAAGCCCCTGACCAGGAGGATGAAATGTCAAAGTTACAGGAATTGCAGAACAGGATTGGTTATACATTTGAGAAAGAGGGCTTATTGCGTCAGGCACTGACGCACAGTTCCTATGCTAATGAAAAACACATGAAAAAACATTCTGACAATGAGAGACTGGAGTTTTTAGGGGATGCGGTTTTAGAGATCGTATCGAGTGATTTTTTATACCGCAATTATCCGGATCTGCCGGAGGGAGATCTGACAAAACTCCGTGCGAGTATTGTGTGTGAGCCTACACTGGCACTTTGTACCAGAGAGATGGATCTTGGCGATTATCTGCTGCTTGGCAAGGGTGAAAACCAGACAGGTGGAAGAAAACGTAAATCAATTTTATCGGATGCTTTAGAGTCTGTGATTGGAGCTATCTATTTAGATGGTGGTTTTGAACCGGCAAAGAAGTTTATACATAAGTTTATCCTGACAGATATCGAGCACAAAAAGCTGTTTTATGACAGCAAGACCATTTTGCAGGAAGTTGTGCAGGGCAATTATAAAGAGAGTCTGCATTACGAGCTGATTTCAGAAGAAGGACCGGACCATGACAAACAGTTTTCGGTCGAAGCACGGATCGGAGATAAAGTGATCGGCGCAGGAACCGGACACACGAAAAAAGCGGCAGAGCAGGAAGCTGCCTACCAGGCACTTTTGCTTTTGAAACCGAAACTGTAATTATGCGCAAAAGTCAGCGCAAGAATGAGGTTTAGTATGTATCTGAAAAGTATTGAAGTGCAGGGATTTAAATCATTTGCGAACAAGATCGTTTTTGATTTTCATAATGGGATCACTGGAATTGTCGGGCCAAACGGCAGTGGCAAGAGTAATGTCGGGGATGCAGTGCGCTGGGTACTTGGTGAACAGAGCGCCAAGCAGCTGCGTGGTGCCAGTATGCAGGACATTATTTTTGCAGGAACGGAAAACCGTAAACCACTCAGTTATGCTTATGTTGCGATCACACTTGACAATGCGGACCATAAACTGCCGGTAGATTATGAGGAGGTCACGGTTGCGAGGCGCGTGTACCGCTCCGGGGAGAGTGAGTATCTGCTCAACGGCAATACCTGCCGTCTGAAGGATGTGACCGAGCTGTTTTATGATACCGGTATCGGAAAAGAAGGATATTCCATTATCGGACAGGGACAGATTGAGAAAATTTTAAATGGTAAACCCGAGGAGCGGCGTGAGCTTTTTGACGAGGCAGCCGGAATTGTAAAATATAAAAAGCGCAAGGCGACTGCACAGAAAAAGTTAGAAAATGAACGTGAAAATTTAGTTCGTGTCAATGATATCTTAAGCGAGCTGGAACGCCAGGTCGGCCCGTTAGAAAAACAGGCTGAAAAAGCGCGTGTATATTTAAAGAAAAAAGAAGAATTAAAGACATATGACGTCAACATGTTTCTGATGGAGATGACACGCATTGACGGACAGCTTCATGAAGTGGGCGAAAAATGCGGCATTGCGGAAGCACAGTTACATGAGTCAAAAGATTCTTATGAGCAGGTAAAGACAGAATATGAGCGCATGGAATCGGAGATCGAACAGTTAGAACAGGCAATCGGTGAGGTACGCGAAAATTTAAGCGGTTCCACTGTTTTAAAAGGAAAGTTAGAAGGACAGATCAACGTCTTAAAAGAACAGATCCACACGGCAGAAATGACGGACGAGCATTTAAAAGACAGACTTGATTCCATCGAAAAAGACACACAGGATCGCCTTGCGCAGAAAGATGTTTATGGCAGGGAACGAGAGGAACTGTTAGAGGCATTAGCGGGGATTTCGGAGAGAAAGCAGGCTGCTGAAAAAGAATTAGATGAGCTGCGCAATGGAATGAAAGAATGCAGTGACGGGATCGAACGCGGAAAGAGTGAGATCATCGAACTCCTTAACAACAAGGCATCCGTTAAGGCGAGACAGCAGCGTTTTGATACGATGGCAGAGCAGATCAACATCCGGAAAGCGAAACTGACACAGAGACTTCTTGCCAGAAAGACAGAGGAAGAAGATTTAGACAATGTGCTGGCTGCCTATCAACAGGAATTAGATGATGTCAATGAAACGATCCGTGAGTTAAAGGAATCTGCAGCCGCAATGGAAGAAAAAAACCGTGAGTGGCGTAGAAAATATTCGCAGACGAGCCAGCAGTTAGAGCAGGATGTCACCAGATATCATAAAGAACAGTCCAGGTTAGAGACATTAAAAAACATTGCAGAACGCTATGACGGATATGGAAACAGTATCCGCCGTGTAATGGAACAGAAAGACAGACACAAAGGAATTTTAGGTGTCGTATCAGATCTGATTCAGGTTGAGAAAAAATACGAGGTTGCGATCGAGACTGCGTTAGGCGGAAGTATCCAGAATATCGTCACGGAGGATGAAGAGACAGCAAAGCAGATGATCGCGTATCTGAAGCAGAACCGGTATGGGCGTGCAACATTTCTTCCGCTCACGAGTGTGAATGGCAGCGGCGGGTTTAAGAATCAGGAAGCACTGCGGGAGCGGGGCGTGATCGGACTTGCAAGTACCCTGGTGAAAAATGATGCCAGATATGATGGCGTGACGAATTATCTGCTCGGCAGGGTAGTTGTTGCCGAGACGATTGATGACGCGATTGCTCTGGCAAGAAAATACCGCTATTCATTCCGTATCGTAACGCTAGAGGGCGAATGCTTAAATCCGGGCGGTTCCATGACCGGTGGTGCATTTAAAAATACCAGCAATCTTCTTGCGAGAAGACGTGAGGTAGAAGAACTTGAAACACTTGTTGCTTCTCTGCAGAGTCAGATCAAAGAGTCGAGAGACCGCTTAGAGGATATTAAGACGGCGCAGTCACTGTTAGAAGAAGATATGGAAAGCGGCAAGGAGAAACTGCAGGAACAGTACATTCTTCAGAACACGGCAAAAATGAACTTAGACCGCGCCACAGAGCAGAAAAACGAGAGAGAAACAGTTTTTGCCGGTCTGCATGCGGAGCGGGCAGAGATCGAGGAGCAGCTTGCAGAGCTTGAAAACAATAAAGCGCAGATAGCGGCAGAGATTGAGGCTGCAGCGGTTCGTGAAAAAGAGATCGGACAGGAAAACGAGGACTTCCAGAAACGTTTCGAGGAATATCAGACGAAGGAGAAGGAAGCTGCGGAAACTGTTTCAAAGATTGCTTTAGAGGAAGCCGGTATCCGTCAGAAAGCGGAGTTTGCGCAGTCAAATATTTCGCGTATTCAGAGTGAGATCACAAGATTTTCACAGGACAGGGAAACGCTGATCACGCAGGCAGGGGATGCAAAAGAAGAAGCAAAACAGAAGATGGCAGAGATCGAGGAATTAAAAAAGACGATCCTTGCATCGGATGATACGCATGCCGCTTTCGAACAGCAGTTAAAAGATTATACGCAGAAGAAAGAAGAACTGTCAGCTTCACATAAAGGATTTTTCCGGAAGCGTGAGGAGATATCCAATCAGATCTCGGAACTTGATAAGGAAGTATTCCGTCTGAACGGTCAGCGTGAAAAGCTAAATGATGCGAGAGAATACCAGACCAATTATATGTGGCAGGAATATGAACTGACGCTTCACGCTGCAATGGATCTTCGGGATGATACCTATGACGATCTTTCTACATTAAAGAAAATGATCGCACAGATTAAGGATGAGATCCGAAAGCTCGGTGACGTCAATGTCAATGCGATCGAGGATTATAAGGAGATCTCAGAGCGTTATCAATTTTTAAAAACACAGCATGATGATCTGATCGAAGCAGAGAAAACGTTGATCGGAATCATCGAGGAACTTGATACGGGAATGCGCAAACAGTTCATGGAGAAATTTGCAGAGATTCAGAAACAGTTTGATACCGTATTTAAAGAACTGTTCGGCGGTGGAAAAGGTACACTGGAACTGGTGGAGGATGAGGATATCTTAGAGTGTGGTATCCGTATCATCGCACAGCCTCCTGGAAAGAAGCTGCAGAATATGATGCAGATGTCCGGTGGAGAAAAATCACTGACAGCGATTGCACTGTTATTTGCGATCCAGAACTTAAAGCCTTCACCGTTTTGTCTGTTAGACGAGATCGAGGCGGCACTGGATGATTCAAATGTCACCCGGTTTGCAAAATATCTGCACAAGCTGACGCAGAATACACAGTTTATTGTAATCACACACAGACGAGGTACGATGGCGGCGGCTGACCGTCTCTACGGTATCACGATGCAGGAAAAAGGTGTTTCCACACTGGTTTCCGTAAATCTGATAGAAAATGATTTAGACAAATAATGATTGGAACAAATAAGAAAGGCAGGATGTATGGGCGAAGAAAAAAAAGGATTTTGGAGCCGTCTGGTTTCCGGACTCAGCAAGACAAGAGATAACATTGTATCCGGAATTGATTCGATCTTCAGTGGATTTTCCAGTATTGATGATGATTTTTATGAAGAAATTGAAGAAATTCTGATCATGGGAGATATCGGTGTCAACGCGACCGAAGCGATCATCGAGAATCTCAAAGAAAAAGTAAAAGAAAATAAGATCAAGGATCCGGCAGAGTGCAAGGAACTTCTGATCAACAGCATCAAAGAGCAGATGGATGTTGGAGAGACTGCATACCGTTTTGAAAATGAAAAATCTGTGGTACTTGTCATCGGAGTAAACGGTGTCGGTAAGACGACTTCTGTTGGAAAACTGGCTGGAAAGCTAAAAGACCAGGGCAAAAAGGTTGTCCTTGCAGCGGCTGATACATTCCGTGCAGCAGCAGGAGATCAGCTGTTAGAATGGGCAAACCGTGCAGGTGTTGAGATGATCGGCGGACAGGAAGGTGCAGATCCGGCATCGATCGTATATGATGCGGTCGCAGCAGCAAAAGCAAGAAATGCGGATGTACTGCTCTGTGATACGGCAGGACGTCTTCATAATAAGAAGAATCTTATGGAAGAGTTAAAAAAGATCAACCGTATTCTTGAAAAAGAATATCCGGATGCATACCGCGAAACTCTTGTCGTATTAGATGCAACGACAGGTCAGAACGCACTTGCACAGGCGAGACAATTTTCAGAAGTGGCAGAGATCACAGGTATCATTCTAACAAAGATGGACGGAACGGCAAAAGGCGGTATTGCGGTTGCAATCCACTCCGAACTTGGAATTCCGGTCAAATATATCGGTGTCGGAGAGACCATCGAGGATTTACAGAAGTTTGATTCTAATGAATTTGTAAACGCACTTTTTGATATCAAAGATCAGGCAGAACAATAAACAGATGAAGGAGAATGCAGATGTTAACATTAGACAAGTTTGAAGAAGCAAGTGAGAAAGTAAAAGAAGTCACCTTAGAAACAAAACTGGTATATTCAGATTTCTTAAGTGAGCAGACAGGAAATAAGGTATATTTAAAACCTGAGAATATGCAGTTTACCGGTGCATACAAAGTGCGCGGAGCTTATTACAAGATCAGTACACTGACAGAGACAGAGCGTAAAAAAGGACTCATTACCGCCTCAGCAGGAAATCATGCGCAGGGTGTTGCCTACGCAGCAAAATGTTATGGATGTAAAGCTGTCATCGTGATGCCGACAACGACACCTTTAATTAAGGTAAACCGTACCAAGAGTTATGGTGCAGAGGTTGTTCTCTGCGGAGATGTTTACGACGAGGCCTGTCAGAAAGCCTACGAACTGGCAGAGGAAAAAGGATATACGTTCATTCATCCGTTCGATGATCTTGCAGTTGCAACCGGACAGGGAACGATCGCAATGGAAATCTTTAAAGAGCTGCCGCTTGTGGAATATATTTTAGTTCCGATCGGCGGAGGCGGACTTGCAACAGGTGTATCCACACTTGCAAAACTGTTAAATCCAAAGATCAAAGTGATTGGTGTGGAACCGGCAGGTGCAAACTGTATGCAGGCTTCTTTCAAAGCAGGAAAAGTAACGACTCTGCCGAGCGTCAACACGATCGCAGACGGTACTGCGGTAAAGACACCGGGCAGCAAGATCTTCCCATATATCAAAAAGAATTTAGATGATATCATCACAGTAGAAGATGATGAACTGGTTGTTGCATTCCTTGATATGGTAGAAAATCATAAAATGATTGTGGAAAACTCAGGTCTTCTTACGGTAGCAGCGTTGAAACATTTAGGTGTAAAAGATAAGCGTGTCGTATCGATCTTAAGCGGTGGTAACATGGATGTGATCACAATGTCTTCCGTGGTACAGCAGGGACTTATTTTCCGTGACCGTATCTTTACGGTATCCGTGCTTCTTCCGGATAAGCCGGGCGAATTGTCAAAAGTAGCCGCAACGATTGCAGCAGAGCAGGGGAATGTGATCAAGTTAGAGCATAATCAGTTTGTCAGCACAAACCGTAATGCAGCCGTGGAGCTTCGTATTACTTTAGAGTGTTTTGGTACAGATCACAAAAATCAGATCATCAAAGCATTGGAGAAAAATGGTTATAAACCGAAATTAGTCAGAGCAAGTCTGTAGAATTGCGTTTCGGATATCAGAACCGGATCATAAAATGAAAAATGGTTAAAAAATAAGGAATTTCGTTCATTGCAAAACGAAATTCCTTATTTGTTTTATGAAACAGTATGCTCGTACAATATGTGGTCCGGCGTATGCGGCCAAATAGTCAGTGTCAGGATACTGTGTAAGACTGACCTGTCATATCCAGGCTGTTAATGTCTGCACCGGAGTGATTTACGTGAAGACCAAGATTGAAGCTAGAACCGCCATCCGGGTTAAAGCTGACAGTCACGGAATTGCCGGAAATAGAAGTAGACGCAGAGTATCCGGCAACCTCGACCTGATCGATCGGTGTATTAAAGGAAAGTGTCAGGGCGACATTGCCTGCCACGTTATTCCAGTTCACGGCAACCAGACCTTTTCCGCCACCTGCCCATCTGTCCCATACTCCCATATAGGTTGCGGTTACGGAACCGGCTGCACCGGCTGCGCCGCTTGCAAGATAGATGCCTTCTGTATGTTCAGGTGTCAGATAAATTGCAGGTTTCTGATATTTATTTTTCATGAGAACCTCCATTCCTGCGCATGATTTACGCAAGCAAAAAAGTTTTTATTTTAGGTTTAGCTCATTATAAACAGGGAAAAAAAGTGTTGTCAATACTGTTATAGGAAAAAAGTCATGTTTTAAGAAAAAATAAATACTGGTGTCAAGAAAAAATGCTTGACACCCATTCTTTTTTATGATAATCTATGCAAGGTGCTGATGTGAGAGTACAGATTGGGATATGAGATGGAAGAAAAGATTGAACAGGCGTATCTATATGATTTCTATGGAGAGCTTTTAAACGAACACCAGAGAAAGATATATGAAGATTTTGTGTTCAATGATCTCTCACTCGGTGAAATCGCGGATGAAGAAGGAATCAGCCGTCAGGGTGTACATGATATGGTAAAGCGGTGTACGAAGACCTTAGAAGGATATGAGAGCAAGCTTCATCTGATCGAAAAATTCCAGACCGCAAGAGGTATGGTGACAAAGATTCACACGTTGACCAAAGAGTTCTATAAGAACCATGACGAGGCAGTGTTAGAAGAGATCGAACAGATCTCCAACCAGATATTAGAGGAGCTATAGATGGCATTTGACAGTTTATCCGAAAAACTCCAGAATGTATTCAAAAACCTGAGAAGCAAAGGGCGTTTGACAGAAGATGATGTGAAGGCTGCTTTAAAGGAAGTTAAGATGGCTCTTTTAGAGGCCGATGTCAATTTCAAGGTAGTCAAGCAGTTTGTCAAAGATGTGCAGGAGCGCGCGATCGGACAGGACGTGATGAACGGACTGAATCCGGGACAGATGGTCATCAAGATCGTAAACGAAGAGATGGTCCGCCTGATGGGTTCCGAGACGACAGAGATTGCACTTCGTCCGGGCAAAGAACTGACGATCATTATGATGGCAGGTCTTCAGGGTGCTGGTAAGACGACTACGACAGCAAAGATTGCCGGAAAGTTAAAAGCCAAAGGCAAGAAAGTACTGCTTGCGGCATGCGATGTATATCGTCCGGCGGCGATTGAACAGTTACAGATTAACGGTGAAAAACAGGGAGTGGAAGTATTCTCCATGGGAGATAAAAATACTCCTGTGAACATTGCAAAGGCTGCGGTAGAGCATGCCACAAAGAATGATTTTAATGTGCTGATCATCGATACGGCAGGACGTCTTCATGTGGATGAGGACATGATGGCCGAATTGATTCAGATAAAAGAAAATGTTGCGGTATCACAGACCATATTAGTGGTCGATGCCATGACAGGACAGGATGCAGTCAATGTTGCAAAGACCTTCGATGAGAAGATCGGAATTGACGGCGTAGTACTCACCAAACTAGATGGTGACACCAGAGGTGGTGCGGCACTCTCAATAAGAGCGGTGACCGGCAAACCGATTCTTTACGCAGGTATGGGAGAAAAGCTTTCTGATTTAGAGCAGTTTTATCCTGACCGTATGGCATCGAGAATCCTTGGAATGGGTGATGTGCTGACACTCATTGAGAAGGCACAGAACGAGCTTGACGAGGAGAAAGCCAAAAAGCTTGAAGAAAAGATGCGCAAGAATGAATTTGACTTTGAGATGTATTTAGAGTCCATGAGTCAGATGAAAAAAATGGGCGGTCTTTCCAGTATCCTTGGCATGATGCCGGGACTTGGCGGCGGTAAGATGCCTGAGATTGACGAGGGAGCGGCTGAGAAGAATATGGCACGCACTGAGGCGATCATTTTCTCGATGACAGTCGAGGAGAGACAGAATCCATCATTGCTCAATCCGAGCAGGAAGCGTAGAATCGCACAGGGGGCGGGCGTGGATATCGCAGAGGTCAACCGTCTTGTAAAACAGTTTGACCAGGCGAAGAAAATGATGAAACAGATGCCCGGCATGATGAAAAAAGGTAAAAAGGGAATGTTTAAAGGACTTCCTTTTTAATAAATGAACAGCAAAAATCTAAGGAGGTGAAAGTAATGGCAGTAAAGATCAGATTAAGAAGAATGGGACAGAAGAAAGCACCTTTCTATCGTATCGTAGTTTCTGATTCCAGATCCCCGAGAGATGGAAAGTTCATCGAAGAGATTGGAACATATGATCCGACTAAAGATCCGAGCGAGTATCATGTAAATGAGGACTTAGCAAAGAAATGGTTAGCAAACGGAGCTCAGCCAACAGATACCGTAGCAAGAATTTTCAAAAATGCTGGTATTGAGAAATAGGATCAGTGAGGTGGACCTATGAAAGAATTAGTAGAAGTAATTGCCAAGGCACTTGTTGATTGCCCGGACGAAGTTGTTGTGACTGAGACCGAGAATGAAAAAGCAATCGTATTAGAGCTGCGCGTTGCACAGTCTGATATGGGTAAGGTAATCGGCAAACAGGGACGTATTGCGAAAGCGATTCGTTCTGTTGTGAAGGCTGCTGCCTCAAAAGAAGAAAAAAAAGTGATTGTGGAGATTATGCAGTAATCTTCGCAGTAAACCGGCGTGATCATGAACATGGTGCAGCCGGTTTTTTTTCTATCAGAGAAGAATAGAGGGGGATAAAAATGAGAGATATTACAAAAAAATGCTCTATATTTTTATTGACATTACTGTTGACTGTACAGATACCGGTATTGACAAGTGCCAGGGAAATAGTGACAGACACAGGAAACTATACAGTATTTACCGAAAATAATGAGTCAGATAAGACAGCAGATATCGTAAAAGAATACTGTAAAGGTGCTTCCACGAAAATGAGTTTCAGGGGAAAACTGACACAGGTATACTGCCCAAAGAAAAGTACAACTTATATATATAGAGTAAAAAATATGCCATCGAACGGAAGAATTACAAAAGTGAGCAGTTCAAATGGAAAAGTGGCAAAGATTTCAATAGGTGACAATAATGTCCGGATCAAACCGTTAAAGGTGGGAAAATCAACGATTAAAGTGACGGTAAAAACAGGAAGGCTCCTGACAACTTTTACATCACAACTGACTGTTTATAAATGGAGTAATCCGGTTGCAAATTATAAAATAGGAAACAAACAAATAAAAAACCAGTTTAAAAATACCAATATTTATAATTATAAGCTTGGAAGCAAAAAAACATTAAAGTTTGATGTAAAGGCAAAAACAGGCTGGAAGATGACATCATTTACTTATTATGACAAGCTTGGAAAAAGTACATCTTATCTATCTTCTTCAAAGAAAATCAAACTGGAAAAGGGTGGTTCCGTGCAGATTAATTTTACAAATCAGAAAACAGGTCTGGTTGAGAATGTTGTAATCTGGATCAAATAACAGAATGAAAAATTTTATGAAAATAAGATTTTTCACACGCAGGAATGGAGATTTTATGGAGAATTTACTTCAGGTAGGTGTCATAACAACGACACACGGTGTGCGTGGGGAGGTCAAGGTATTTCCGACCACAGATGATGCGGCACGCTTTAAAAAATTAAAACAGGTAATCTTAGACACAGGAAAAGAACACCTTGCATTGGAAATTGCCGGGGTAAAGTTCTTCAAAAATATGGTAATACTCAAGTTTAAGGGATATGACAATATCAATGATGTGGAGATGTTCCGCAAAAAAAGTCTCTATGTGACCAGGGAAAATGCCGTAAAGTTAAAGAAAAATGAGTATTTTATAGCAGATCTCATCGGTCTTAAAGTGATCTCGGATGAGGGTGAAGATTTGGGAGAGCTGACTGATGTACTGCAGACAGGGGCGAATGATGTCTATGTGATCAGCAAAGAGGGTGCGGATGATATTTTACTTCCGGCGATCAAAGACTGTGTAAAACAGGTGGACATCGAGGGCGGTACGATGCAGGTACATCTGCTTGACGGCTTAAGAGACTTAAACAGCAGGCGGGAGGAAGCATGAATTTCTACATTATGACATTGTTTCCGGATATGGTCATGCAGGGATTAAATACCAGTATTATCGGCAGGGCAGCGGAAAAGGGACTGCTTACGATCGAGGCGGTAAATATCCGGGACTATACGATCAATAAACACAAAAAGGTGGATGATTATCCATATGGCGGTGGTGCAGGAATGCTGATGCAGGCACAGCCGGTCTATGATGCGTGGAGATCGATCGTCGATAAAATCGGGACAAAACCGCGTACAATTTACCTCACACCGCAGGGACCGACTTTTACACAGCAGGCGGCAAAGTCATTTGCAAAAGAAGAAAATCTGATTTTTTTATGTGGACATTATGAGGGGATTGATGAGCGTGTCTTAGAGGAGATCGTGACCGACTATGTCTCGATTGGTGACTATGTCTTAACCGGAGGAGAACTTCCGGCGATGGTCATGGTGGATGCGATTTCCCGTATGGTGCCGGGGGTGCTGACAAATGATGAATCCGGTTCTACGGAGTCATTTGAGGGAGATTTGTTAGAGTACCCGCAGTACAGCCGTCCAGAGGAGTGGATGGGAAAAAAAGTTCCTCCGGTATTGCTGTCCGGCAATCATAAACTTGTGGATGAATGGCGCAGGGAGCAGTCGATCATCCGCACGAAAGAACGCCGTCCGGATCTGTTTGCGCGTGCAGAGCTGACAGAAAAAGAGCGGAAAAAGTGGCGTTAAAAATAAAAATAAAATTTGTTTACAATCACAAACTTATGTGATATACTATAACAGTTGTGAATAAAAATAGATGGTCCTCTGTTACGAATTCGCGTATTAAGAACATCCAAATTATCAGGAGGTCACAAAATGAACGCAAGTGAAATCATTAAGAACATTGAAACAGCACAGTTAAAAGCAGAAGTACCGGAGTTCCGTGTTGGTGATACTGTAAAAGTTTACGGTAAGATCAAAGAGGGTAACCGTGAGAGAATCCAGGTATTCGAGGGTACTGTACTTAAAAAACAGGGCGGAAGCAACCGTGAGACATTTACTGTAAGAAAAATCTCTAACGGTGTCGGCGTAGAAAAAACATGGCCGTTACATTCTCCGAACGTTGAGAAAGTAGAAGTAGTTCGTCAGGGTAAAGTAAGACGTGCGAAATTATTCTACTTAAGAGATCGCGTTGGTAAGAAAGCAAAAGTAAAAGAGTTAGTAAAATAGTAGATGTAAGCGAAAAGCTGCAGTGGAGACACTGCAGCTTTTTTTGTGATTAGATGAAAAGCCGTATTCGGGTCAGTACAGGGAATGTGTTGCACAGGCAAAAAGTTCGAAAGTAGAACTTGAGGCGTGGATGAAGCAGAATCTCTTTGATAAGTGATTAATACCCCCAATTGATTATTTTCCAACTCTTTTTATCTGCCGTTTTCACTAAATACCATTGCCAGTTGTCGTATGTATCATTAGAATTGAAACTTCCATCTCCACCTTTTTCGTCTGTATTAAAGGTTGATAATACTACAATAAGTTCTTGATTATTTTCTTTGTGATACTTTTCAATTTCTTCTGCAAATCTGTTTTCAACATCCTTGTCATAGCGAAGTTCTGTAAGTGTGCAACCTTCAAAATCTTTTGCAAATTTTTTCTCTATGACATCAAATGCTTCATTGATTGAATTTTCACCATAGAGTGCAGAGTAACCAACAACACGATTAACATTTGATACATTTCCTCTGTTTCCAGTCAATACAAGGACTGCTGCCAAAACTAAAATTACTAATACAGCACATATTGCAATTATGCTTTTCTTCTTCATACAATCACATTCCTTTGTCAAATTCCAATCCGTCAGATTATTTCTTATTGTACCATATAGCAGGATAGAAGTAAAAAGTTATTATCTGGTATCAGAGCATAAGATAACATTCTTTTAAACGAGTCTCTTGAATGGAGGGGATAGGACTGCTATAATCCTACATAGAAAATGTCTGGTTACACAATAGGTGTGAACAGCAGCAATGTCTGAAATTTTATAATCAGGAGGAGAACCAACGATGAAATACATCCAGCAACTAAGCCGCCAGCTCGCCTTAGACTACTGTTGCACCCCCGCAGACATCCTCGACCAAGGAAACCACTTCACCGAATACCGCAGTCTCGAAGGACGGCGCAGATTCGAAGACCAGGACAACTGTGCCCTGAAAATAACCGCAGTCAACAGAAAACTGATTTTCACCGGAAAAAAGGAGATCATAGAACTCTGCCGCGAAAAATACGAAACCTGCCCCGGCGCATGGTTTATGGATGTCGGAAACTTCCGGGAACTGGATCACATCTTAAAACCATACGGCTGCCAGTTAAAAACAGCACATCCGTTTTTCCTGCCGGAGACAGAGAGTGTTGCAAAAGAAACGGGGTTTGAGATCCGAACATATGACCGTGGGGAGATCCTGCAGTTTGCAGGGGACAACCGGTTTGACGAGGCATTCTGCTTTGACGAAAAATCACCCGATATGCTGGGAGTGGCAGCGATTTCAGACGGAAAGATCATCGGCATGGCGGGGGCAAGCGCAGATAGTCCTCTGTTCTGGCAGATCGGGATCAATGTGGAAAAAGAGGCGGAGTGCAGACATATCGCGTCCACTTTGGTCACAATTTTAAAAGAAGAGATAGAGAAATTGGGAAAAGTGCCGTATTATGGAACCAGTATGTCAAATCTTGCGTCACAGCGGGCAGCGGTGAATGCAGGATTTCGCATGGCATGGGTGGAACTTCTGGCGGAAGCTAAAATATGAGATAAGCCTGTAAAATCAATGATTTTGGGACCGGAATTATGAAAAAAAATATCAGATTAGGTGAGACAATATTTTTTGATTCCAGGTAAACAAAAAATGCTTGCATGACCTATCACACAATGCTATACTGTATGACAGTTAGATAACGTTAACTTGTATTTTGAATGCAAAGTGAGGAGTAAGGACATGTTTAAAATTAATGACAATTACCAGAAACTTCCGGGAAGCTATTTATTTTCTACCATTGCAAAGAAAGTAAACGCATATTCTGCAGCAAACCCGGAGAAACAGATCATCCGTCTTGGTATCGGTGATGTAACACAGCCGATCGCTCCGGCTATTATTGATGCAATGCACAAAGCAGTCGATGAGATGGGACATGCAGAAACGTTCCATGGCTATGCGCCGGATCTTGGATATGACTTTTTAAGAAATGCCATCGTGGCAAATGATTATAAAGCAAGAGGATGTGATATTTCCGCAGATGAAGTTTTTGTATCTGACGGAGCAAAGAGTGATTCCGGAAACATTCAGGAGATTTTTGCGCAGGATAATAAGATCGCTGTCTGTGATCCTGTCTATCCGGTTTATGTGGATTCCAACGTTATGGCTGGAAGAACCGGCACTTATGATGCAGATACACAGATGTGGAGTGACGTGATCTATATGCCATGTACCAGCGATAACAACTTTGTACCGGAGCTTCCAAAGGAAACACCGGATGTTATTTATCTGTGCCTGCCGAACAATCCGACCGGAACAACGATCACCAAATCACAGTTACAGGAGTGGGTAGATTACGCAAATAAAGTCGGTGCAGTTATTATTTATGATGCGGCTTATGAGGCGTATATCAGCGAGGATGACGTGGCACATTCTATTTATGAGTGTGAGGGAGCAAAGACCTGTGCCATCGAACTTCGAAGTTTTTCAAAGAATGCAGGATTTACCGGAGTACGTCTTGGATTTACGGTTGTTCCAAAAGAATTAAAATGCGGGGATGTCTCCTTAAATGCGATGTGGGCAAGACGCCACGGAACAAAGTTTAACGGTGCACCTTATATTGTACAGCGTGCCGGTGAGGCAGTTTACTCCGATGCCGGAAAAGCACAGTTAAAAGAGCAGGTTGGCTATTATATGAAGAATGCAAAAGCCATCAAGGAAGGTCTGACGAAAGCCGGCTATACTGTATTTGGCGGTGTAAACGCACCATATATCTGGTTAAAAACACCAGATCAGATGTCTTCCTGGGATTTCTTTGATTATCTGCTTGAAAATGCCAATGTGGTTGGTACACCGGGATCTGGATTTGGACCGAGCGGTGAAGGATATTTCAGACTGACAGCATTTGGTACTTACGAGAATACACTTGCAGCTATGGAGCGGATCCAGACACTGTAAGATTTAATGGTAAAATAAAAACGGGCAGAACCACCTTTGGTTCTGTCTGTTTTAGCATATTAAAACAAAAGAATGATCCACAATGGTGGACAGGAGACGAAATGGAATACTGTAAATTACAGATTGGCTGCATGATCATTGTCCTTTATGTGGCGTGTATTTATATCAGAGAAAAACAGATTTATCAGATGAAACGGAAAAACGTGTTGTTTGAGACAATTTTGGCTGCAGGGATTGTCGGTATTTTCTTTGATGGAGCAACTGCCTATACTGTCAATCATTTAGCGGAGATACCGGCTTCTGTCAACACATTTTTACATCTGTGTTTTCTTTCTTTTCTGGATATTTTTGTGTTTTTGATGTTTTTATATATGTACGATATTACAAGAGGACTGCCACAGAAAAGAGGGGAACGCATCGGACTTTTCCTGCCTCTTCTGATCAATATTGTGGTTGTGATCGTATTTATGCCACAGCTTGAGTATCGCAAAGGAACGTTTACCAACTATTCGATGGGAATGTCTGCATATACCTGTTTTGCAATGGTGGCGTTGTATGTACTTGCTGCGAGTGGTATTTTTCTGCACAGCTGGAAGAATCTTGAGAGACATAAGCAGATTGCGATATCTACTTATTTGTTAGTGACAATCGGGGTGACGGCATATCAGATGTTTTTCCCGGAGGCACTGCTGACGAGTCTGGTTCCGGCGGTTGTGATCGTGGGAATTTATCTGAATCAGGAGACACCGCTCTATGCGAAACTCCAGAAAAACAATGAAGAGATGGTGATGGGGTTTGCGACACTTGTGGAGAACCGTGATGACAATACGGGAGGGCATATCCGCCGTACAACTGCGTATGTGAAATTGCTGGCAGAGGAACTTCGAAGCCGCGGTTTTTATAAGGAGCAGCTTACAAAAGATTATGTGGCAAATCTTGTGATGGCGGCACCAATGCATGATGTCGGCAAGATCGCGATACCGGATGCAATTTTGCAGAAGCCGGGGAAACTGACGGATGATGAGTTTGAAATTATGAAGACACATGCCCAAAAAGGCGGAAAGATCATCCGGGAGACATTCGGGCATCTGGGAAATGATGCGTACGAAGAGATGGCATATGAAGTGGCAGCGCATCACCATGAGAAATGGAATGGGCGCGGATATCCGGATGGACTGAAAGAGACAGAAATCCCATTGTGCGCCAGGATCATGGCTGTCGCGGATGTATTTGATGCAGTATCGGCAAAACGTTGTTACAGGGATGCAATGCCGCTGGATCAGTGTTTTCATATTATAGAAGAAGGACGTGGCAGGGATTATGATCCGGTTTTAGTGGATGTCTTTATTGAAATTGAGGATAAGATCAGAAAAGTTTATGAGGAAAGTAAGGCAGAATAAGAGGGGGTTTTTGCAGAAAGATGGATCGGTCGATTTTTAGGATCAAAAGGACAAAGACTCTGCATCAGGATTGGAAACACAAAAAGTCTGCCGAGTTAGAGAAGCAGAGGCGGGATTTTTTAGAAGAAAAGAGAAAATTAGAAGAGGATCGTCGAAACTTCGAGCGGGAAAAAAGAGAATTTTCCACACACTGTCAGCTTGAAAAAGACAGTATGAAGCGGGAAAAACAGTTGTTTGAGACAAAGTGGAAGATTTTAGAGGAAGAACTTTCCCAGCTTGCGGATGAAAAAAAACAGATGAAAAAAAAGCGTGACTTTTATAGATATGTCAGAGAACAGGAAGTGCGTGATATTCCTTCTGTTGGAGCAGAAAATGTGGTCCGGGGGGAATTGTTTTTCATTGGCGTGGAAAGTAAGACTGCCTTAAAGAAAAGATATAAGCAGCTGCTTAAAATTTATCACCCGGACAATCTCTGCGGTGATACGGAAACGCTTCAGGAGATAAATCGTGAGTATGACAGACTGTTAAAGCAGTATGAGACAAAGAAAGAAGAACAAAGTGATATATAAGCATCTGCATGATGTACAGTCTGTGATATACACGACAGTGGAAAACAGGAATTGCATCGTGGAAAATAATATGTTAGTATAACGAAGTAAAGTGATACAAAACGAAAGTAAAAGCAGAAAACAGGAGCTGTATTTACAGACCTGATATGCGTATTGAGGGCGCAGGAAAGGAGTTTTATGTATATTACATGTTTGGATGTAGAGGGAGTATTAGTACCGGAGATCTGGATCGCATTTGCAGAGGCAAGCGGAATTCCGGAATTAAAGAAAACGACCCGTGATGAGCCGGATTATGATAAACTGATGAAATGGAGACTTGGAGTTTTAAAAGAACACGGACTCGGTTTAAAAGAGATCCAGGACGTTATCAGAACGATCGATCCGCTGCCGGGTGCGAAAGAGTTTTTAGACGAACTCCGCTCTTTCACACAGGTGATCTTAATCAGTGATACCTTTACCCAGTTTGCATCTCCTTTGATGGAGAAATTAGGCTGGCCGACGTTATTCTGTAATTCTTTGGAAGTTGCAGAAAATGGTGAGATCACAGGCTTTAAGATGCGTGTGGAACAGTCAAAATTAACAACAGTAAAAGCACTGCAGTCGATCGGATTTGACACGATCGCAAGTGGAGATTCCTATAACGATCTTGGAATGATCCAGGCGAGTAAGGCAGGATTTTTATTCCGTTCCACCGATAAGATCAAGGCGGATTATCCGGATATTCCGGCATATGAGACCTATGAGGAACTGCTCAGTGCGATAAGGAAAGCAATGGTGGATTAGAGAAGTGGTAAAAAACAGCATTGGAGAGGAGAATTTGTATGAAAAGAACAATTCATGTGAAACCGGCTGCACCGCAGTATTCCGTGATTACAAACATCACATTTGCACAGACAGATGCATGGTTCGGACACACCACGCAGGATCTTCGTATGGATTTGATTTATCCGGAAGATACGGCACACGATTATCCCTGTATTGTCTGGATCTGTGGCGGTGCATGGCTGAGCATTGACAAGTCTGCACATCTGGCATATCTGAGCGAACTTGCGAGAGCAGGTTTTGTGGTGGCATCCGTACAGTACCGGACCAGCAATGAAGCAAAATTTCCAGCACAGCTCTGTGATGTAAAAGCGGCGATCCGCTATCTGCGTGCGCACGCCGCAAGGTATCACATCGACGAAGCACATATTGGGGTGATGGGAGAATCAGCGGGAGGATATTTATCCTGTATGGCGGCATTATGCGATGATCCGGCATATGAGGTGGGAGAATATCTTTCTTATTCCAGCAAAGTGCAGGCAGCGTGCCCATGGTATCCTCCGACAGACTTCAGAGGTTTTCTATACGAAAACGAGGAGCAGTGTGCAGCATCCCCAGAGTCATTGCTGATGGGAAAAAATGCGATGCGCAATCCCAGGGAGGCGCTTGCATGCTGCCCGGTCAGCTTTGTGACCAAAGATGCTCCGCCATTTTTTATTATCCATGGAAAATGTGATAAGACGGTACCATTTACACAGGGAGTGGAGCTGCATGATGAACTTGAAAAAGCAGGCTGTGATGTCACACTTTTAGAAATTGAGGATGCGGATCATGCGGATATCCGTTTCTTTCAGAAAGAAATCTGGCAGGAGATCATAACTTTTTTTAAAACAAAATTATAAAAAGAAAACAGCAGCAAATTCTTCAAAGATGGAAAAATGGAGAATTTTACTGCCTGAAAAAATGGGCATATAGCAGAAAATTGTTTGCTATATGCCATTTTCAGTCCATTTGCGTCTATAAATTACCGCCTCGATATTATTCACAAGGTCTGGCGAAATTTATTAAGCTGGATAAACAAGATGTGCATCATCAATGTCATACAGTGTGTTCTCTAAATAACGGCTGGCAAGATAATTTGCCATGCCAAGGTTCATATCTAAGTAGTTACCGCAGTCCTTTGGAGAGGCACCAGGTACTTCGTCATGAAAATCGCGGATAAATTCAAACATTTCTATGATGAGCCCTACGATATCTTTGGATGTGTAATTGCCTGCGAGCAGCAGATAAAATCCGGTGCGGCATCCCATCGGTCCGAAATAGATCGTTTTATCCTTATAAAGAGGATGATTTCTTAAAAATGTGGCACCAAGATGCTCGATCGTGTGTACTTCTGCGGTATTCATAACCGGTTCATCGTTTGGGGAAGTCATGCGCAGATCGAATGTAGTGATGACTTCGGAGCCGACGGTATCTTTTCTTGATACATAGACACCAGGTTCTAATTTAATATGATCAATCGTAAAACTTGCTATTTTTTCCATAAGATTCCTCCATGTTTGCGTTCAAAATATTGTTACAGTAATGACCTGACCGGAAATGTGCAGCAGTAAAAGTAATTTTTATCCTCTTTCTATTGCTTTTTTTGCGGCGGACAATGTATTATGAAACTACCATAAAACAGATATTATAGTTCGTCAAGAAAAATTAAACAGGAAAAAGGGAGAAAATAAATACGATGGGTAATTATGATTTTACAAAACAGCCATCTCTTCTGATCCAGGGAGCCATGGATACAGAGACGGCATATTTCATAGAACATTTAGAGGAACATGAGTGCGTCACGATTGGAAACTGGAAGTTTCACACGGGATTTCTCGGTGCAAAAAGAGAGCCTGTCATCATTTCAAAGACATTTCAGGGAATGGTCAATGCTGCGGCAGCGACAAGCCTTGCACTGGCATACTTTAAGCCGTGGGCGGTGATCAATCAGGGAATCGGAGGAGGCCACGATAAAAAATTTCACAGAGGGGACATTGTGCTTGGAGAAAAGGTCGTTCCGATGGGAGCAATCGCATATGCATTTTCTGAGGAGGGAGCGGGAATTGATGGAAAAAGTTTTTCACTGCTTCCGGTGGAAATTTTTTACCGCGAAACGGGAAAGACAAAAAAAGTGACAGAGTATCCGTGTGACGGAAAACTGCTGAAAGCGGCGGAGCAGGTAAAAACGAAATATCATACCGGCCGTGGGGTGATTGGTTCCGGGGATGAGTGGAACAACCAGCTTGACCGGATCGCACTTTTAAGAGAGCGGTATCATACAGCCGTGGAAGATATGGAGTCGGCGGCTGCAGCCCAGCTTTGCCTTTCTTATGGAGTACCGTTTCTTGGCGTGCGGATCCTGTCAAATTCTATCGTAAATGGAGAAAAGTTTGATGAAGCGGTCGGAATTGACGGACAGAAATTCATGTTATCACTGGTAGACCAGATGAGAGAATATATGTAGGAATACAGCAAATATACGGCAATACTTTCTTTTGACAAAAAAGTGTGCTATACTACCTACTCAGAAAAATGAATATTTATACACGAAAACGAGGAGAAAAAGACCATGAAGAAAACAGGTAAACGTTTACTTGCAGCCATGCTTTTATTCTGTACCATACTGATCGGTGCAGCAGGCTATGAAGTGATGGCAGCAGATGAGGCACAGAGCACGGAAAGTACATCTGGAACCGTGAATTCTGCAGATGATCTGCCGGGAAAAAGAATCGGTGTCCAGCTTGGTACTACGGGTGATATTTATGTCAGTGATTACGAGAGCGATGGCTCCGGCACCGTGGTGGAGCGTTACAACAAGGGTGCGGATGCGATCCAGGCATTAAAACAGGGAAAGATTGACTGCGTTGTCATTGATGAGCAGCCTGCGATTAAATTCGTAGAGCAGAATACAGGAATCCGTATATTAGATGAAGAATTTACCCTTGAGGACTATGCGTTTGTTGTTGCAAAAAGTAATACAGAGCTTTTAGATAAGGTCAACAGTGCTCTGGAAAAATTAGAAGCAGATGGTACGATCGCAAATATTCAGAAAAATTATATCGGCACTGCGGATGAGATTGGAAAGTTTCCGTATGAATCTAAAGATGTCAGCCATGAAAATGGAACTCTGACGGTTGGAACAAATGCAGAGTTTCCACCATATGAGAGCTATGAAGATGGACAGATCGTGGGAATCGATATGGATATCATGCGTGCTGTCAGTGATGAACTTGGTATGGAATTAAAAATCGAGGATATGGCGTTTGACTCGATTATTCCGGCAATCTCAACTGGTAAGGTCGATATCGGAGCAGCAGGTTTTACTGTGACAGAGGAGCGGAAAAAGAATGTTAATTTTACCGATACTTATACGACTTCAAAGCAGGTCATTATAGTAAAAGATGATACGGTAACTTCTGAAAAAGTGGGACTTGGTGAGAAATTTTATGACAACTTTGTAAAAGACAGCCGCTATGTGTATTTGTTAAAAGGTCTTGGAAATACACTTTTGATTACAGTGCTGGCATTGCTAGTCGGTGTTGTATTTGGATTTCTGATCGCAATCGTCCGTACCAACCATGACAGAAACGGTGGGCTGACTATCTTAAATGCACTCTGTAAGCTTTATCTGACCATTGTGCGCGGAACACCTGTCATGATCCAGCTTTTGATCATTTATTATGTTATTTTCCAGAGTATTGACACCGGAAAAATTGTTGTGGCAGTCATTGCATTCGGTTTAAACTCTGCAGCATACGTTGCTGAGATCGTACGTTCCGGAATCATGGCAGTGGATATCGGACAGTTTGAAGCCGGACGAAGCCTGGGTCTTAATTACAAGCAGACCATGATGTCGATCATCCTGCCGCAGGCGGTAAAAAATATCCTGCCGGCACTCTGCAATGAGTTTATCAGTCTTTTAAAAGAGACGTCCATCAGTGGCTACATCGGCCTTATGGATCTGACCAAAGGTGGAGATATCATACGAAGTGTAACTTATGAGGCATTTATGCCGCTGATCGCAGTTGCCCTGATTTACCTTATCATGGTAATGGGACTGAGCAAAGTGGTAAATCTGTTAGAAAGGAAGTTAAGAAGCAATGAGCGATAATACAGTCATTCTTGAGGTAAATGATCTGCATAAATCCTATGGAGATCACGAAGTATTAAAAGGTATCTCCACAACCATCAAAAAAGGAGATGTTCTGGCACTGATCGGTCCATCCGGCTGCGGAAAATCAACTTTCCTGCGTTCTCTAAATCTGCTTGAGGTTCCGACAAGTGGTCATGTATTGTTCGAGGGCACAGACATGACAGACGCATCCGTGGATATCAATCATGTCCGTGAAAAAATCGGAATGGTATTTCAGCAGTTTAATCTGTTCCCAAATATGACTATCCGTGAAAATATTATGCTGGCTCCGGTCAAACTCGGAAAAATGACCAAAGAGGAAGCTGCGAAAAAGGCGGAAGACCTCTTAGCACGCATCGGACTCGCTGACAAAGCAGATGCCTACCCGGCGCAGCTTTCCGGTGGACAGAAACAGCGTATTGCCATCGTGCGTTCCCTTGCCATGAACCCGGACATCATTTTATTCGATGAACCGACATCTGCACTCGATCCGGAGATGGTCGGCGAGGTACTTAACGTTATGAAAGAACTTGCGGCAGACGGCATGACCATGGTAGTCGTCACACATGAGATGGGATTTGCCCGCGAGGTTGCAAACCGTGTCATGTTCATCAATGATGGTGTTATCCAGGAGGAGAACACTCCACAGGAGATCTTTTCAAATCCGAAGAGTCCGCGACTGCAGGAATTTTTATCCAAAGTATTGTAATCCAATAGACCGGCTGGGGTATCCCTGCCGGTTGTTTTACTTTTACAGGGCATTAGCGGAGCGTGCATTCTATGATTTGAGCAATATCGTCGGTAGATCTTGCAGCCTGAGCCTGTCTGATCACATCTTCTTTCTCCGTGTCTGTCATTCCGGAAAAACATTTCATCGCATTTTCGTTTCGTCCTAACAGCATTCCAAATCCCGGTGGGATATCGTCTTTTTCGAAGTGCATTGCGTGTTTCCTCCTTTTTTTGGGGTTATGAGTCAAAAGGTGTATGGGGGTAGTGAGTGGTAAATTGCGCAAAGCTGATTCTGGTTTTGTTTCCGTTGTACGAAAATAAGAAAAACCATTCTCAGCTTTGCGCGATTTACCACCCCCGGACCGCTACTGCCACAAACTACTGATCCTCTTTTTCCTAACACCCCACAGTATCCCCACCCCCAAAAGAAAAAATACGTTTATTTTGCCAAATCCCCGATTTTGTGTTATCATACCAAATAGCTATGTGTAAACGGAAATATACTTTATGGCACACAGCCTGACAGCAGCAGATATCAGGCTTGTGTCTGAATAGTAACCATGGAGAAGCAGCACAGAAATGGAGAATTTGTATGAAGTGGAATAAATATACAATAGAAACGACAACTGCAGCGGAAGATTACATGAGTGCCATGCTGGCAGATTTAGGGATCGAGGGAGTGGAGATTGAAGACAATATTCCGCTTTCCAAGGAAGACCAGGCGGATATGTTCATCGACTTTCTGCCGGAACTTCCACCGGATGACGGTGTGAGTCACGTCAGCTTTTATTTGGAGGATAATGGAGAGGACTACACGGAATTATTAAAACAGGTCAAAATCGCACTTGAAGATCTCCGCAAGATCGTGGATGTCGGAAGCGGCGTCATCACCTCTGACCAGACGGAAGACCTTGACTGGATCAACAACTGGAAAAAGTTTTTCAGCTCATTTTACATTGAGGATATTTTGATCAAACCAACCTGGGAAGAATTAAAAGAGGAAGATAAGGACAAATTCTTAATTGAGATCGATCCTGGTGTTTCTTTTGGAACCGGAAAACATGAAACAACGCAGCTGTGTATCCGCCAGCTTTTAAAATATATCCGTGGTAATGCGGAATATACACCGGAGAATAAAACACCGAAAGTATTAGATGTCGGCTGCGGAAGTGGAATTCTTTCCATCGTGGCATTAAAACTTGGTGCATCCGAGGTGGTTGGAACTGACCTTGACCCGGATTGCATGACTTCGACACATGAGAATTTTGAGGTTAACCATTTAGACAGCAGACTTGGAATATTTTATGTCGGCAACCTGATCGACGACGTAGAACTGCAGGAGAAAGTCGGTACAGAGGAGTATGATATTGTTGTTGCAAATATTCTTGCAGATGTCATTATTCCAATGGCTCCGGTCATTCCGGCGCGCCTGAAAAAAGGCGGTTACTTTATCACTTCAGGTATCATTGATTTCAAGGAAGATCAGGTGAAAGAAGCGATTGAAAAAGCAGGTCTTACCGTGGTTGAGATCAATCATCAGGGTGAGTGGGTCAATATCACCGCACAGAAGAGATAAGCAGCGTAATCAGCAGCAACGAACAGAAAGGCATTAGAAAAATGTATCAGTTTTTTGTGGAGAGCGGACAGATCGGGAAAGATTCTGTGATGATCGAGGGCAGTGATGTCAATCATATCAAAAATGTACTGCGCATGAAGCCGGGAGAAAAGATCCGCATCAGCGGACCGGCAGGGGAAAATTATTTCTGTGAAATTGCAGAAATCGAGGATTCCTTTGTGCGCGCGTCGATTTTAGAAAAAGACGAGACCGGAACCGAACTGCCGAACCGGATCTATCTGTTTCAGGGACTGCCGAAAAATGACAAGATGGAACTGATCATCCAAAAGGCGGTCGAACTTGGTGTGTATGAGATCATCCCGGTTGCAATGAAAAACTGTGTGGTGAAACTGGATGCAAAAAAGGCGGCGGCAAAGACAGCACGCTGGCAGGGCATTGCGGAGAGTGCAGCAAAACAGTCAAAGCGCAGTCTGATCCCAAAAGTTTCAGAACCTGTGAGCTATAAAGAAGCTGTGGCATATGCAATGAAACTTGACCAAAAGCTGGTTCCCTATGAAAATGAGCGCGGCATGGCGGCAACGAGAGAGGCGGTAGAGGCGGTCAGACCGGGAGAGTCCATCGGTATTTTTATCGGACCGGAGGGCGGTTTTGCACCGGAAGAAATCGAAGCGGTAAAAGGTGAGATGAAACTGATCTCACTTGGCAGCCGTATCCTTCGCACCGAGACGGCAGGATTTACGACACTTGCGATCCTGATGTATCATATCGAAACGTCGTGCCCGGAAAAATCAAATTAGCCTGACTGTGATTTAGCGGCCGAATGAATTTGTTTCAAAATTGATGGGCACGGACATACACAGAATGAAAACAGTGCGAAGAGATAGCGCAGAAATGAAGATTAAAATGCAACATATATAAAGTTTTGTGCACACAGAGAAAAATGTGCAGAACAGGAGTAACAAAATGCAGGCATATCTGGATAATTCAGCAACGACACGCTGCAGTGAACGTGCGAAAGATCTGATGGTAAAAGTGTTGATGGAGGATTATGGAAATCCTTCGTCACTTCATACAATGGGAGTTGTGGCGGAACGTTATATCAAAGAGGCAAAAGAGCGGATTGCAAAAACACTAAAAGCGGATGAAAAAGAAATCCTTTTTACCTCAGGTGGTACAGAATCAAATAATATGGCACTGATTGGAACGGCGCTTGCAAATAAACGCGCGGGAAACCATATTATCACGACATCGATCGAGCATGCATCGGTGCTTTCACCGCTGGCATATTTAGAAGAACAGGGTTTTCGTGTGACTTATCTTACGGTAGACGAAAACGGACAGATCTCACTGGATGAACTGCGCGATGCAGTCTGTGAGGACACGATCCTTGTATCCATGATGATGGTCAATAATGAGATCGGTGCGGTAGAACCGATTGCAGAGGCTGCAAAAATCGTAAAAGAAAAGAATCCGAATACGATCATCCATGTGGATGCGATTCAGGCATATGGAAAATACCGTATCTGTCCGAAAAAACTTGGGATTGATCTGCTCTCGGTCAGCGGTCACAAAATTCATGCGCCAAAGGGAACCGGATTTTTATATATCAAAGACAAAACAAAGATTAAACCGATTATTTACGGCGGCGGACAGCAGAAAGGCATGCGCTCCGGCACAGAGAATGTTCCTGGAGCAGCGGCACTTGGAGAGGCTGCCATGGAGATCTACGAGAATTTTGATGAAAAGATTGCACATATGTATGCGTTGAAAAAGCACTTTATTGAGGAAGTGACAAAGATCGAGGGTGTGACGATTAACGGAAAGACCGGTGAGGATTCTGCACCGCAGATTGTAAGCGTCACGATCCAGGGCGTGCGGAGCGAAGTCATGCTGCATTCACTTGAGGAAAAAGAAATTTATGTCTCCGCGGGAAGTGCCTGCTCATCAAATAAACCGGCACCGAGTAAAACCCTGCAGGGAATCGGACTGAAAAAAGCGGATTTAGAGGGAACGATCCGTTTCAGCTTCTGTGTCAATACAACGGAAGCGGAAATTGGTTATGCGATCGAACAGTTAAAAGAAATCATTCCGTTCCGCAGGAAATTTACCAGACATTGATCGTAAAGATAGAAAGGGAAAAAATATGTACAAAGCATTTTTGATAAAATATGCAGAAATTGCAATCAAAGGAAAAAACCGTTATCTGTTTGAGGATGCATTAGTCAGCCAGATGAATCATGCGTTAAAGAAAGTAGACGGAACTTTCCGCATCCGCAAGGAGCAGGGAAGAATCTATATCGAGATGGATGGCGAATATGATTACGACGAGGCGGTAGAAGCATTAAAATGTGTATTTGGTATCGTCGGAATCTGTCCGGTTGTTATTTTAGAGGACGAGGGATTTGACAAATTAGCAGAAGAAGTGATCCATCATATTGATGAGGCTTATCCGGACAAGCATTTTACCTTCAAGGTAAATGCGAGAAGAGCGCGCAAAAATTATCCGCTTGAGTCCATGGAGATCAATGCACAGCTTGGAGAGCGCATTTTAAATGCATTCCCTGAGACACGCGTGGATGTGCACAAACCGGAAGTTGTGATCAACGTGGAGATCCGTAATCAGATCAATGTATATTCAACGGTTATTCCGGGACCGGGCGGTATGCCGGTCGGCACAAACGGAAAGGCAATGTTACTGCTTTCCGGTGGAATTGACAGCCCGGTTGCAGGTTATATGATCGCGAAACGCGGCGTGACGATCGATGCGACTTATTTCCATGCACCGCCTTATACCTCAGAGCGTGCAAAACAGAAGGTTGTGGATCTTGCAAAGATCGTTGCAAAATATTCCGGACCGATCAACTTGCATGTTGTCAACTTTACGGATATCCAGCTTTATATCTACGAGCAGTGTCCGCATGAGGAGTTAACGATCATTATGCGCCGTTATATGATGAAGTTAGCAGAGCATTTTGCAAAAGAAAATAAATGTCTGGGTCTGATCACAGGAGAAAGTATCGGTCAGGTGGCAAGCCAGACTATGCAGTCGCTTGCAGCGACAAATGAGGTCTGCACGATGCCGGTATACCGTCCATTAATTGGTTTTGACAAGCAGGAGATTGTTGAGATCTCTGAGAAGATCGATGCATATGAGACATCGATCCTTCCGTTTGAGGACTGCTGTACCATTTTCGTTGCAAAACATCCGGTCACAAAACCGAGCCTGAATGTGATTCATAATGATGAGAAGAAACTTTCTGAGAAGATCGATGAATTGATGCAGAAAGCGATTGATACGGTCGAAGTGATCCATATCGAAGCGTAGAAAACGGGTTCCAGGGCGAAAGATGTGTCAGAAATGCAGGCAGTTTATTTTTTGATACATCTTTTGATCAGGGCACCACAATAAAAGGACAACAAAAAACCACAGGTATATAACCTGTGGTTTATGTTCCATCTATGTGACACCGTAAATGGTATGACATCTGATCTGTGATTAGATTAAGTATGGTTTTAATGTTTCCATAATCTCATCAACATTAGCTTCAGCATGGATTGCTAAATCGATCGGTTTGGATAAGTCTAAGCTGAAGATACCCATGATGGATTTTGCGTCGATAACGTATCTACCGGAGATTAAATCGAAATCATACTCATACTGTGTGATCGCATTGACAAATGATTTCACTTTGTCGATAGAATTTAAAGAAATCTGTACTGTTTTCATGATGAAAAACCTCCTTAAAATTAGCTGTTAAAGTTATTTTTATAGTAATGGTTTTTCGTGGAAAAGTCAACAAGTAAATAGATATTATGGAGGTAAAAAATGAAAAAAGCAGCACTGCACAATCTGGGGTGTAAAGTAAATGCATATGAGACGGAAGCTATGCAGCAGATCCTTGAAAATGCAGGTTATGAGATTGTTCCTTTTACGGAAATTGCAGACGTATATGTGATCAATACCTGTTCCGTAACCAATATGGCAGACCGTAAATCAAGACAGATGTTCCACCGTGCAAAAAAGATGAATCCGGATGCCATTGTAGTGGGAGCCGGCTGTTATGTGCAGACAAAAGAAGCACAGGCATTGGTGGATGAAAGTATTGATATCGTGATCGGAAATAACCAGAAGCATGAATTGGTAACGCTCTTGAATGAGTACGAAAAAGAACACACAAAACAGGCACAGATCGTTGATATCAATCACGAAAAACAGGAATATGAGGAATTGCATTTAAAGAAAACGGCAGAGCATACGCGTGCGTTTATCAAGGTGCAGGATGGCTGCAACCAGTTCTGCAGCTATTGTATCATTCCGTTTGCAAGAGGACGCGTCAGAAGCCGCAAAATGGAAGATGTATTAAACGAGATAAAGGGGCTTGCAAAAAGCGGATATAAAGAAGTGGTGTTAACCGGAATCCATTTAAGTTCTTATGGAGTTGATACCGGAGAAACGTTACTTTCCCTGATTGAACATGTACATGAAATCGAGGGAATCGAGCGTATCCGTCTTGGCAGTTTAGAACCGCGTATTGTGACGGAAGATTTTGCAAAACGTTTGTCCGAACTTACAAAGATCTGCCCACATTTCCATCTGTCCTTACAGAGCGGCTGTGACAGTGTCTTAAATCGGATGAACCGTCGGTATGACACGGCAGAATATGAGGCGGGCTGTGATCTGCTGCGCAAATATTTTACGCATCCTGCGATCACGACCGATGTGATCGTTGGTTTTCCGGGAGAGACGGAAGAAGAGTTTAAAATTACAGAAGAATATCTGAAAAAAATACATTTTTATGAGATGCACATTTTTAAATATTCGGTGCGTGAAGGTACGAAGGCGGCGGTGATGCCGGATCAGGTGCCGGAGCAGAAAAAGACAGAGAGAAGTAATATTCTTCTGTCACTGGAAAAGAAAATGTCTGAAGAATTCCGGAATTATTATGCCGGGAAAGAAAAGACGGCACTGTTAGAGGAAGAACTTGTGGTAGACGGAAAAACGTATTTTACCGGATACACAAAAGAGTATGTCAAAGTGGCATTTGAGACAGAAGAAAATATGACCAATCAGTTTGTGACTGGAAAAATAAAAGGAAAATTAAAAGACGATATTTATCTTTTGGTTGAATTTTAGGACAAACTATATTAAAATAAAAACTAGCAATGCTTTTTATAGCAGGTATAAGGGCGTGAAAAATATGCAGAATATCAATAATACACAATATTTCAGAGTGGAGAAAGAGCCGGAGTTAAAGGTTGGTGACGTGCTTACGATTGTGTATCGTGCACTGAGCGAGAAAGGCTATAATCCAGTGAATCAGATTGTTGGATATATTATGTCTGGAGATCCCACATATATTACCAGTCATAATAATGCAAGAAGCCTGATCATGAAAGTGGAACGTGACGAACTGGTCGAAGAAGTTTTAAAGGCTTATATCAAAAATAATCATTGGGAATAGGAAGTTTATGCGGATTTTAGGTTTGGATTTTGGCTCAAAGACTGTCGGTGTGGCAGTCAGCGATGAGCTTTTATTAACTGCGCAGGGACTGGAGATCATAAGACGCCAGTCCCCTAATAAACTGCGCCAGACTTTGGCGAGGATCGAAGCGATTATCGCAGAATATCAGGTGGAGTGTATTGTTCTGGGTTATCCGAAAAATATGAATAACACAGAGGGAGAGCGTTGCGAAAAGACAAAAGAGTTTCAGGAGATGTTAGAGAGACGGACAGGGTTAGAAGTTATTTTGTGGGATGAGAGACTGACGACCGTTTCCGCAGATAAACACATGATGGAGTCCGGTATCCGCAGGGAAGACCGCAAAAAATATGTCGATGAGATTGCTGCAGTCTTTATTTTGCAGGGATATCTGGATTATCGGAGTATGCACGTAGAGAAGTAAACAGGTTCTGACAAAAGCCGCAGGTTTTCGAATGCGGTTTTTGTGTTATGCATGGAGGATGCACATGGAAAAAGTAACATTTGTGGACCCACAGACAAAAGAGAGTATTGATTTTTTTGTTGTGGAGGAGACACAGGTAAACGGTACGCGTTATTTTTTTGTCACGGAAGAGGAAGATGGCGACTGTGATGCGTACATTTTGAAGGAGGTCGCCACAGAGGACGATGACGTTGTGTGCGAGATGGTAGACGACGACACGGAACTTGCGGCAGTAGGTAAAATATTTTCAGAATTGATAGAGGATGCGGACATTGAATATGAAAGAGAATAAGGAGGCAGGAATCAGCCAGAATGATTCAAAAAAAGCAGAGAGACCGGAACGAAAAAAGAGAACCAGTGTAAAAGAGAACAAAAAAGAAAAAACTTCAAAACTTAAGATCATTCCGCTTGGCGGCTTAGAGCAGATCGGAATGAATATTACTGCTTTTGAGTACGAAGACAGCATCATTGTAGTGGACTGTGGTCTGTCTTTCCCGGAAGATGACATGTATGGAATCGATCTTGTCATCCCGGATGTGACTTATCTGAAAGATAATATTGATAAAGTCAAGGGATTTTTCATTACACACGGACATGAGGATCATATCGGAGCGATTCCGTATGTCTTAAGGGACATCAATGTTCCGATTTATGCAACAAAGCTTACCATCGGTATCATTGAACATAAGTTAAAAGAACATAATATGCTGACAAAAGTGAAACGCAAGGTGGTAAAATACGGACAGCATATCAATTTAGGCTGTTTCCGCGTGGAGTTCATCCGTACGAACCACAGTATTCAGGATGCAGCAGCGCTTGCCATTTATTCACCGGCAGGTATCGTTGTGCACACAGGTGACTTCAAGGTGGATTACACACCGGTATTTGGAGATGCCATCGATTTACAGCGTTTTGGTGAGATCGGTAAAAAAGGTGTACTTGCACTGTTATGTGACAGTACCAACGCAGAGCGCAAGGGATTTACCATGTCAGAAAAGACAGTCGGCAAGACCTTTGATGAGATCTTTGCAGATCACAAGAATACGAGGATCATCATTGCAACATTTGCGTCTAACGTAGACCGTGTGCAGCAGATCATTAATACAGCTTATAAATACGGCAGGAAAGTTGTCGTGGAAGGACGCAGTATGGTGAATATCATCGGCATTGCGTCGGAGCTTGGCTACATTAATATTCCGGACAATACGCTGATCGATATTGAAGAACTGAAAAATTATCCGGATGAGAAAACGGTTATGATCACGACCGGAAGCCAGGGAGAGTCCATGGCGGCATTGTCCCGTATGGCATGTGGCATGCATAAAAAAGTTACGATCAAACCTAACGATACGATCGTGCTCAGTTCCAACCCGATCCCGGGAAATGAAAAGGCAGTTTCCGGTATTATCAATGAGCTTTCCATGAAGGGTGCAAACGTTATTTTCCAGGACGTACATGTATCCGGTCATGCCTGTCAGGAAGAGATCAAACTGATCTACTCCCTGGTAAAACCGAAGTATGCCGTTCCGGTACATGGAGAGTACCGTCATCTTTTGGCACAGGCGAGAGTGGCAGAAGAACTTGGCATCAACAAGGACAATATCTTTATCCTGACCTCTGGTGATGTGCTTGAATTAGATGACGAAAAAGCAGAAGTGACAGGAAGAGTCCATGTAGGTGATATCATGGTCGACGGACTCGGTGTCGGTGATGTCGGCAACATCGTACTCCGCGACAGACAGCATCTTGCGGAAGATGGAATCATCATTGTCGTTCTGACATTAGAGAGCGGTTCCGGACAGGTGCTTGCGGGTCCGGATATCGTATCCCGTGGATTTGTCTATGTCAGAGGTGCAGAGAGTCTGATGGAGGATGCAAAGCATCTGCTTGAAGATAAGATGCAGTATTGTATGGATAAAGGAATCACCGACTGGGGCAAGATCAAAAATGAGATCAAGGATTCTTTAGGTGATTTCGTGTGGAAAGAGACAAAGCGCAGACCGATGATCATGCCGATCATTATGGAAGTGTAGGAAGGACAGATGTATCATGAGCAGAATGGATGAAGCCATGCAGGAACTGGTGGATGCAATCAAATTCAGCGAGGAATATATCAGATATCAGGATATCAAAAACAGAGTGCACAATCAGCCGCAGTTAGAGCAGCAGATCCACGCATTTCGCCACAAAAATTATCTGTTACAGAACAGTGATGGAAATGTGGATCTTTATGATGCGACGGATAAGATGGAACAGGAATACCGTGAGTTTCGGAAAAATCCACTTGTCGCAGAATATCTTGCAGCAGAAAATGCTTTTTGCCGTGTGGTGCAGAAGGTCAACTGGACGCTGATCGAAGAACTGGATTTTGAAGTTGGATTTGAGGAATAGTCTGGAGGATTTCATATGAAGCTGAATAAACTGGTATTAAAATTTGTCAGCATCAGTTTTTCGATTCTGGTCATGTTACTTGTTGTGATCGGTTTGATAAAGCTGGGCAGTTTTTGCTATGATTTCGGCTATCGGGTGTTTACCGAAGAACCGGTGGAAGAAAAACCTGGAACCGATGTGACCGTAGATGTGACGGGAGATCTGTCGGAATATCAGATTGGTAAGCTGTTAAAGAAAGAGGGGCTGATCCGCGATGCGAATCTGTTTTATGTACAGCTTCGTATGTCAGCGTATCATGGAAAGTTAAAAACAGGAACTTATACGTTAAATACATCCATGACAGCGAAAGATATGATGGTGGTTATGGCGGCAGAATCTGAGGAGAGTACGGAAAGCACAGAGAGCACAGAACAAAGAACAGATCTGGATTCATCGGACGGAACATCTTCGGATGATACCGGGGCGGATAATGCCGGAGAAGAAAACCAGAATACAGATGAGAATGAACAGGCAGGAGCAGTCGAGTGATAGTAGATGAACGTCTGGTCACCTATATCAATTCACTTGATACAGGAAACACCAGTATTTTAGATCAGATAGAACAGGAAGCACTAGATAGTTATGTGCCGATCATAAGGAAAGAGATGCAGCAGTTTTTAAAGCTGCTTCTTGCAATGAAACGTCCGATGCGGATCCTTGAAGTGGGGACCGCAGTCGGATTTTCTGCCATTTTGATGGCGGAATATGATCCGGTGCCGTGTGAGATCACAACGATCGAGAATTATGAAAAGAGAATCCCGATCGCAAAAGAAAATTTTATCCGTGCAGGGAAAGAAAAACAGATCACGCTGTTAGAAGGAGATGCAGCGCAGATCCTTCCGACACTGACGGAATCTTATGATTTCATTTTTATGGATGCCGCAAAGGGACAGTATATTCATTTTATGCCGGATATTTTAAGACTGCTTGGCTCCGAAGGAACATTGGTTTCTGACAATGTGCTGCAGGATGGAGATATCATAGAATCCCGTTTTGCGGTGACGAGGAGAAACCGCACGATCCATAAGAGAATGAGGGAGTATCTATATGAACTGACACATGACGAGCGTCTTGTCACGGCGGTTTTGCCGATCGGTGACGGAGTGACCGTCAGCACATGGAAAAAATAGAAAGGGTGTATCTGAAAAAGATGCGAAAGGATAGATAAGTTATGAGAAGACCGGAGCTTTTGATACCGGCAAGCAGCCTTGAGGTATTAAAAATTGCAGTGATCTATGGTGCAGATGCCGTGTACATTGGTGGCGAGGCATTTGGACTTCGTGCAAAAGCAAAAAATTTTTCCATGGAAGAAATGAGAGAGGGAATTCGTTTTGCACACGAGCATGAGGTGAAAGTATATGTGACGGCAAATATCCTTGCCCACAATGACGATTTAGAGGGTGTAAGGGAATATTTCAAAGAGCTGGATTCCTTTGCAAAAGAAGAAAAACCGGATGCACTTATCATCGCAGATCCTGGTGTGTTTATGATTGCAAAGGAAGTCTGCCCGGATATTGAGCGCCATATCAGTACACAGGCGAATAATACCAACTACGAAACATACCGTTTCTGGTATGGACTCGGTGCAAAGCGTGTGGTATCGGCCCGTGAACTTTCTTTAAATGAAATTAAAGAACTTCGTGCAAATATACCGGATGACCTTGAGATAGAGACGTTTATTCACGGTGCAATGTGCATTTCTTATTCCGGAAGATGCCTGTTATCTAACTATTTTACCGGACGTGATGCGAATCAGGGAGCATGTACACATCCGTGCCGCTGGAAATATTCCATCGTGGAGGAAACGAGACCAAACGAGTATATGCCAGTTTATGAGAATGAGCGTGGAACTTATATTTTTAACTCCAAAGATCTTTGTATGATCGAACACATACCGGAATTAATGGAATCGGGTATTGACAGTTTTAAAATAGAGGGTAGAATGAAAACAGCACTATATGTTGCGACTGTGGCAAGAACTTACCGCAAAGCAATTGACGATTATAAAGAGTCGCCAGAACTTTACAAAAAGAATCTGCCATGGTATTTAGATCAGATATCCAACTGTACCTACCGCCAGTTTACAACCGGATTTTTCTTTGGGAAACCTTCGGATGAAGCACAGATTTACGACAATAACACCTACCTGAAAGAGTACACGTATTTGGGAATTGTCGGAGAGCAGAATGAAGAAGGACTTTACCGGATCGAACAGCGCAATAAGTTTTCGGTTGGTGAAGAGATTGAGATTATGAAGCCGGATGGAGAAAATCTGACGGTGACTGTGAAACGGATTGTGGATGAGGATGGAGCAGATATGGAATCAGCACCGCATCCAAAACAGGTTTTATATATTGATCTGGGGCATCCGCTTGAGAAGTATGATATTTTACGAAGAAAAGAGTAGGGAGGAAAATCCTCTGCTCCGAAAAATAAGGAGGATAAAAGTATGAAAAAGGAAAAATATGTGGCTTATGTAGGTACTTATACTCATGAAAACAGTGTCGGGATCCATATTTATGATGTGGATGTGGCAAATGGCAGTATGAAAGAACGTAAAGTAGTACCAATCAATAATCCGTCAGATCTTGTTGTTTCAAAGGATAGAAAGTTCCTTTATTCGATTGCTGATGAAGGTGTGGAAGCATTTAAGGTTCTTCCGGATGGAGATCTTGAGGCTGTGAATAAACAGTGGATTGGCGGCATGAGAGGATGCTATGTGGAAGTGGATGATGAGAATCGTTATCTTTTCGTTGGTGGACATCATGACGGACGTGTGACGATGATGCATCTTGAAAAAGATGGAAGCATCGGAGCTATCGCAGATGGTATTTTCCATATAGGTATGGCGCGCGGAAGCGACAGACGTACCAACACACCACATGTTGACTGTGTAAAACTGACACCGGATCAGAAGTTTTTATGTGCAGTTGATAATGGATTAGATCAGGTTAAGATCTACCGTGTGGACTATACTTATGGTAAATTAAAACTGGTGGATATCATTCGTGGACCGCTTGAGTCTGCGCCGAGAATGATCCGTTTTTCCAGAGATGGAAAATATGCTTATATCCTGTATGAGTTGACACATGAGATCGAAGTGTACAAATACTCCGTTGAAAATGAACAGCCACAGTTTGATAAGATCCAGACGATCACAACACAGGGAAAGAAAGAGGAAGATATCTGTGCCGCATCCGGTATGGAGATCACTAAGAGCGGAAAATATCTCTTTGTTTCCAATGCCGGTGTGAACACAGTGGTTGCATATGAGATCGATCCTGCAACAGGTATGCTGACACAGGCATTCCGCACTAAAGTAGACAGTGATTATCCGAAAATGCTTGCAATTTATCCGGATGAGAAACATTATCTTACTATAAATAATACATCCAATGATATCGTATCTTATACGATCAATTATGAGAAAGGTTTCTCTCTGCAGAACGGTGCGCCGGTCAAGGTTGATAAGCCAAACTGTATTTATATCTTAAAATTAGAAGAATAAGAGGGATTCCGTGCATCTTATGTCACGGTCAAACACCCGCAGTATGCCAGAGATGGTATGCTGTGGGTTTTTTTCATAGTGAGTGATGTACTACAAATCGAAAAGAAATATATAATCCTAATCTAAAGGATACATAATACCACCGAAAGAGGATATAGATAATAATAGTGGATGAAAAAGAGATACAGTAAAGGAAAAATGGTGGGCGATGAACAGAGAAGAACGATTGAGGCGGCAAAAGGATTTTCTGACCGGATTTGCATTCTGGGTGGTGTGGCTTGTGATTTTGTGGGTAGTGCTTAAGGCGGCAGGTTCTGTGCTGTTTCCGTTTCTTGCGGCGTTTGCAGTGGCGGCGCTATTGGCTGGAGCAGTAAAGTTCATTACGGAGAGAACACATATCAAAAGAGGAATCGTGGCGGTTACAACGGTTCTTTTCTTTTATATACTTCTGGCAGCCGTCCTTTATTTTGCAGGCAGTTATCTGGTGAGGCTGATCTATGATCTGACGCGGGAGCTGTCTGTCTTTTTTTCGGATACGGTTGTGCCTGTTATGCAGCGTTTTTATCAGTGGGTGGAACGTTTGTCAGTTGTGTTTTATCCGGTAGGGCAGACTGGAAAAACGCAAGGATTGCAGGATGTCGGTGCGGAGTCAGCACAGACGATAAAGAATGCAGGAAAGCTGATGTCGGGCATTTCAGATGGTGTTATTGACGGGGTATCCGGGATGGCAGCAGGAATACCGGGATTTTTTATGAAACTTCTGATCACAGTGATCGCAACGGTATTTATGGAACTGGAATTTCCACAGATCAGGGCATTTTTAAAGCGGCAGATTCCGGCGGAATACCAGCGTGCGTTCCGGGATGGAAAAAATTATGTGACAGGGACGATGGGAAAATGCATTATCTCTTATTGTCTGATCTTCGGGATCACGTTTGCGGAACTTGTGACAGGACTGTTTTTACTTGGCATAAAAAATGCATTTGCCATCGCGTTTATCATTGCAGTGCTTGATATTCTTCCGGTGCTTGGAACAGGAACAGTGCTGATCCCGTGGGCAGTTCTTGCTTTTGCATCTGGAAGGATTTCTACCGGAGTCGGCGTGTTTGGACTTTACTTTGTGATTACGGTCGTGCGGAATCTGATCGAGCCGAAACTGGTGGGAAAACAGATGGGGTTATCGCCGGTGATCATGCTGCCATGTATGCTGATCGGTTTAAAATTTTTTGGAATCATCGGTCTGTTTGTAGTACCGCTTCTGGTTTCATTTCTAAAACAGTTGAATGACAGAGGAATTATAAAAATCTTTCGTTAAGGCATTTGAAAACATAAATGGCAGAAAATAGAAAATTCCATAAGTTCCTGGAATGATAAAAATAACCTCCGCTTATAAATGAAAAAATTTTTCGCTAAAAATTGGATTTTGGGTGAAATACGGCGAAAATTGCATTGACGGAAAAATTTCTCTATGCTAAATTTACTCATGTATTTCTATCAAGTAGTGATACAGGAGGATGAAAAAATGAAGAAAGCATTAAGCGTATTATTGACAATGGGACTTACCGTTTCCATGCTGGCAGGATGTGGTTCAAATGGAGCTGCAGACAATGCATCAGCAGGCAATGCAGCAGATAACAGTGCTGCAGACAATACTGTAGCTGCGACAGAGAGCAGTGCAGCAGCCGGCGAAGCAAAATCAGCATCGGATATCAAGGTAGGTGTGATCTACATTGGTGATGAGAACGAGGGATATACAGCAGCACATATGGCTGGTATCGATCAGATGATGAGCAATCTCGGATTATCTGAGGATCAGGTCGTAGAGAAAACTCTGATCCCGGAAGATGAATCTGCTTATGATGCAGCAGTTGATTTAGCAGATCAGGGATGTAACATTATTTTCGGTACAAGCTTTGGACATGAGAGCTACCTGCTTCAGGCAGCAGCAGAGTACCCGGAGGTTCAGTTCTGCCATGCAACCGGATATCAGGCAGCATCTTCCGGACTTTCAAACATGCACAACTATTTTGATTCTATCTATGAGGCACGTTATGTTTCCGGTGTTGTTGCAGGTATGAAATTAAATGAGATGATCGCAGACGGAACAATCACAGAAGATACAGCAAAGATCGGTTATGTTGGTGCATTCCCGTATGCAGAGGTTATTTCCGGATTTACTTCTTTCTATTTAGGAGCAAAGAGCCAGTGCCCATCCGTAACCATGGAAGTACAGTATACAAACAGTTGGGCAGACATGTCCGGTGAAGCAGAAGTTGCAGCAAAACTGATCGATGACGGATGCGTTTTAATCAGCCAGCATGCAGATACGACAGGAGCTCCAAGCACTTGTGAGGATAAGAAAGTACCATGTGTTGGTTACAACGTTGACATGACAACTGTTGCTCCGGATGCAGCACTTACTTCTCCGACAAATAACTGGGGCGTTTATTATACACATGCAGTACAGTGTGTATTAGACGGTACACCGATCGAAACTGACTGGTGCCAGGGATTTTCAGAGGGTGCAGTTGATATCACACCGATCAATGAGGCAGTTGCAGCAGAAGGAACCGATGCAAAAGTAACTGAAGTTGAAAATGCAATTAAAGATGGTTCTATCCATGTATTTGATACATCCGCATTTACTGTAAATGGTTCTTCTTTAGAAGATCTGATCGCAGAGGGCGGTGATTATGCAAAATATGCAGATTATGTATCTGACGGATACTATCATGAGTCTGAGCTGGCATCTGCTCCATCTTTCGATATCATTATTGATGGTATCACTTCTGTGACCAACTAAGAGCATCTGCGGTGCAGAATGATTGATTAAGATTTTTAGCAGAATATAATTCTGCCATAATGCAAAAGAGCATGTCTGAATGAATGCTTTTTGTATCATAAATAAGCGGAACTGTGAAAGGACAGACCTTTTATCACAGTTCCGCAGTTTACGTTAAAGGAGGACTGTTTGTGGAACCGGTAAATGCGATTGAACTTTTGGGAGTCACCAAACGTTTTGGAGAGGTTGTCGCAAATGACAATGTAAATCTGACAGTGAGAAAGGGAGAGATCCTTTCTATATTAGGAGAGAATGGTAGTGGAAAGACTACGCTGATGAACATGCTCTCCGGTATTTATTTCCCGGATGAGGGAGAAATCCGTGTGAATGGGAAAACCGTGACGATCCGGTCCCCGAAAGATTCCTTCGAACTCGGAATTGGAATGATTCATCAGCATTTCAAGCTGATCAATATCCTGACAGCCGCCGAGAATATTATTTTAGGTCTGCCGGGAAAAGAACGCCTGAATTTAAAACAGGTGGAAAAAGAAGTCAAAGAACTGACAGACCGCTATGGTTTTGACTTAAATCCATCCCAGAAAATTTATGATATGTCCGTTTCCCAGAAACAGACCGTTGAGATCGTAAAGGTTTTATACCGTGGCGCGGATATTCTGATCTTAGATGAGCCGACTGCCGTTTTAACACCGCAGGAGACTGAAAAATTATTTGCGGTATTGCGCAACATGCGTGCTGCAGGAAAATCCATCATCATCATCACACACAAGTTAAACGAAGTATTAGAGCTTTCTGACCGTGTGGCAGTGCTTCGAAAAGGAAAGTACATAGATACGGTGGAGACAAAAGGTGCAACGGTAGAGTCTCTAACTGAGATGATGGTCGGTGAAAAAGTAACGCTTGATATCAACCGTACCGAACCGGAAAATGCAAAAAAACGAATTGAGATGCGCGGTGTGACATGCCGGAACAAGGAAGGTTTAAAAGTATTAAAAGAGGCTTCCTTTACCGCATACAGCGGCGAAATCCTCGGTATTGCAGGCATTTCCGGAAGCGGACAGAAAGAACTTTTAGAGTCTGTGGCTGGTTTGCAGCCGATCGAGAGTGGTGAGATCCTTTATGAGTCACCGGAGGGAAAAGTCGAAAAAATCTCCGATATGAAGGCGGAGGATATCAAAAAACTTGGTATCGCCTTATCTTTTGTCCCGGAGGACCGTCTCGGAATGGGATTAGTCGGTTCCATGGATCTGACAGATAATATGATGATCCGCAGTTACAAGGAAGGAAAACATTTCTTTGCAGACCGTAAGGCACCAAAGCAGCTTGCGCAGGAAATCGTGGACAAGCTTGAAGTCGTGACGCCGGGAGTTGAGACTCCGGTCAGCCGCCTTTCCGGTGGAAATGTACAGAAGATCCTTGTTGGACGTGAGATCGCAAGCAATCCAAACGTGCTGATGGTGGCATATCCGGTGCGTGGGCTTGATATCAACTCTTCCTATACGATCTATAATCTGCTAAACGACCAGAAGAAAAAGGGAGTTGCAGTCATCTGTGTCGGCGAGGACTTAGATGTGCTTTTAGAGCTGTGTGACAGGATCCTTGTGTTAAATGGCGGAAGAGTTTCCGGTATTGTGGACGCTAGAAGTACCACAAAAGAAAAACTTGGACTTTTGATGACAGGTTCGGGAGAGGAGAAACAGGCAAATGAGTAAAGAAGTAAAAGAACCGGCAGTTCGTATGATAAAACGCGATACGATCAGCACAGCAAAAGCATGGGGAATCCGGCTTGCAGCCGTTGCATTATCACTGATCGTTGCGGGACTTGTGATCGTTGCAATCACAAAACAGAATCCGATCCAGGTATATCTTGGTATTATAGACGGTGCGGTAGGAAGCAGCCGTCGTGTGTGGGTAACGATCCGAGAGACATTGGTGCTTTTATGTATTGCGATCGGACTGACACCGGCATTTAAAATGAAATTCTGGAACATTGGAGCTGAGGGACAGATCTTAGTGGGAGGTATGGCAACTGCAGCACTGATGATCTATGCAGGGGATGCGATGCCAAACTGGCTGCTTTTAATTCTGATCTTTATTGCAAGTGCGGCGGCAGGATTGATCTGGGGACTGATCCCGGCAGTGTTTAAAGCATATTTCAATACAAATGAGACATTGTTTACATTGATGCTCAATTATGTGGCAATGCAGCTTGTCACATTTGCCATCGTATTCTGGGAGAATCCGTCCGGTTCTAACACGGTCGGCATCATCAATGCAGCTGGACAGAAAGGATGGTTCCCATCCATTTTTGGAAATATGTATGGACTGAACGTGATCGTTGTTCTGATCATCACACTCGGCATGTATGTATACATGAAATACAGCAAACAGGGATATGAGATCGCAGTTGTCGGCGAGAGCCAGAATACTGCGCGCTATGCCGGTATCAATGTAAAAAAAGTAATCATCCGCACGATGATGCTCTCCGGTGCGATCTGCGGAATCGCAGGCTGCCTGATCGTCAGTGGTGCGAGCCATACGATCTCCACAAGTACAGCCGGTGGACGTGGATTTACCGCCATCATTGTTGCGTGGATGTCAAAATTTAATCCGTTTGCAATGATCTTAGTATCTGCATTTCTGGTATTTATGCAGCAGGGATCCATCCAGATCGCTTCCCAGTTTGGTTTAAATGAGAATGCGTCGGATATCATTACCGGTATTTTACTGTTTTTCTTAATCGGCTGTGAGTTTTTCATCAATTATAAGCTGGAATGGAAAAAGAACCATAAGGAGGGAAAATAAATGAATCTGCTTATGACATTCATACAAAAAGCAATCGGACAGGGGGTTGCAATTTTATTTGGTGCAACCGGAGAAATCGTGACAGAGAAATCCGGCAATTTAAATCTTGGAATCCCGGGTATCATGTATATGGGCGGTATTTCCGGTCTGATGGGGGCATTCTTTTATGAAAATGGCAAAGAAAACCCGAATGGATTTGTTGGACTGTTGATTGCATTTCTGGCAACACTGATCGTGTCTGCATTAGGTGGACTGATCTACAGTTTCCTGACGATCACACTGCGTGCAAATCAGAATGTTGTTGGTCTGGCTTTAACAACGTTTGGAGTAGGTTTTGGTAACTTCTTCGGCGGTTCTATTTCAAAACTTGCCGGAGGTGTCGGACAGATTTCTGTACAGACGACAGCGGCAGCATTCCGCGCAAAAATACCGGGACTCTCTGCAATTCCATTTATCGGAGATTTATTATTTTCCTATGGTTTTCTGACCTATTTATCCGTGATCCTTGCCATATGTATGACTTATTTCCTGAAAAAGACCAGACGCGGCTTAAACTTACGCGCAGTCGGGGAGAGCCCGGCGACTGCAGATGCTGCAGGTATCAATGTATCAAAATACAAATACATTGCAACTGTGACAGGAGCAGCAATCGCAGGTCTTGGAGGACTTTATTTTGTCATGGAATATCTCGGAGGAACCTGGTCTAACAACGGATTTGGTGACCGTGGATGGCTGGCAATCGCACTGGTTATTTTAGCACTCTGGAATCCGGATCATGCAATCTGGGGATCATTCCTGTTTGGCGGACTTTATATTTTATATATCTATCTGCCGGGACTGACCCGTGCAACACAGGAACTCTGCAAGATGCTTCCTTATGTGGTGACGATCATTGTACTTGTGATCACAAGTAAACGAAATAAACAGGAAAACCAGCCACCGGCAAGCCTTGGAGAAGCATACTTCAGGGAAGACCGATAATGGTTTAAAGAAAAGAAATTACTTTGCGGACAGCAGCACTCATCTGGGTGCTGCTGTTTGTGACTAAACAGATTTCACGTTCCGGTATGGGTTCGACGAGACGGATCGCGTAGGCGCTGCCGCGTGCGATCGCCTCTGCAGCGAGCTCCTCCGGGTAAAAACCGATACCGAGATTGTGTGTGATCATAGGAAGGATCTGGTCGGTGGTGGCAGCCTCCATATCAGGTGCGAACATCAGACCATGACTTAAGAAATAACGGTGATACAATTCTCTGGTCCCGGTGCCGTCGGCAAGCCCTATAACCGGTATTCCGGAAAGATCATTTAAGCTTCGGATCTGTGAAGCCAGTTCTTTATATTTTGTTCCTCCGATCAGAATTTCGCGGTAGGAGGCAAGGTGTGTTTTGTGCAGTGGCTTTTGGATGGTAAGTGGTGAGGTGACGGCTGCAAAATCGACGACCTTGCTCTCTAATGCTAAAATTGCCTGTGGTGTGGAGTGATTGAAAATACGGATGCGCACATGTGGATATTGTTCGTGAAAACGTTCTAATACCGGAAGCAATAGCAGGCGCAGCGCATTTTCACTGGCTCCGATGGAAACCAGTCCATTTTCGAGATCCCTATTCTGACGGATCTCATCTTCCCCAAGCGACAGCTGCTCATAGGCAATCGCAACATGTTCATATAATCTTTTTCCTTCGGGAGTCAGCGTTATCCCCTTGTTAGAGCGCAAAAACAGTGTACAGTTTAATTCCGATTCCAGATTATTCATGCACCTTGTGATATTTGGCTGGTTATTGTGCAGTGCCTCTGCAGCTCTGGTAAAACTTTTATACTGTGCAACATAGTAGAAAATACGGTAATAGTCGTAAGTGATCATGCGGTGTTTTATCTCCTTTTATTTATTATATAAAAATCATATGATTGATATATCAATAATACTTTTTACATCTGATAACAGGGATACTATAATACAGTCGATGTAAGAAATCAATGAGAAAAAACGGGAATAAGAGGTGAGAACATTGGCTTTGAATCAAAATGAGCCAAGGAGTACGAAAGTGCAGATGTCGGAGGCGTTTATCACGAGTGTGTTTCTGGCACTGTCCGGTGGGTTCCAGGATGCATACACTTATTTTACGAGAGATGGCGTGTTTTCGAATGCACAGACCGGAAACGTGGTACTCATGAGTCAGCATTTTATGATGGGAGAGTGGAGTGAGGGATTGCGTTATCTGTTCCCATTGCTCGCATTTGCAGTCGGTGTGTTTGTGGCAGAGAGGATACAGGGAAGTTTTAAGTATGCGAGAAAGCTGCACTGGAGACAGTCAGTATTACTCTGTGAGATGGCAATCCTGGTGTTTGTGGGATTTCTTCCGGAGAATCTTAATATGGCAGCAACCGTGTTAGTTTCTTTTTCCTGTGCCATGCAGGTGCAGACATTCCGGAAAGTCGGCGGATATTCCTACGCGAGCACAATGTGCATCGGAAATCTGCGGAGTGGGACGGCAGCGTTTTCACTGTATCTCAGGGAAAAAAGACCGGAACAGATCAGACAGGCACTTTACTATTTTGGAATCATTTTATTCTTTGCGGTTGGTGCGGGAATCGGGGGAAATCTGTCTGTGAGGTACGGGTTTCATGTGATCTGGATATCCGGTGGACTTCTGTTGATCAGTTTTCTGCTGATGTTCTTAGAAAAAATTAGATAATGGAGGGAAAAAGGATGGAGACAATATTTCCAAGAGAAGAAAAAGCAGATCTGTTGTTTGATAAAATCTTGAAAGATCCGGAAGCCTGTGAGCGTCTGATGCAGACTTTTTATGGAGAAATTGATTCGGATCTTGAACTGGTGGGAGGATATCTTCCACCGGAACAGTTTGCTAAGGCATTGTTTGATGCCTATAAAAACCGGGATCTGACAGCATTTTTGATGGCAGTCTGTAAAAACAGCATGTTTGACTTACTGCGCAACTCATTTTTGGCACCGTTCCGCTTTAATGCGGACGGACAGGTCAATCCGTATCTGCTCACGGACGAGGATGGAAATCTGATCCAGACAAAGGAGATCCATGTGAGTGAAAAAGATTATAACCGGTTTAAAAAGGTATTCCGGAAAGAGAAAGGTGTAAAGATGTATCTTGCATACGGATACCGCAAGCGTCACAGCTATGATGCGGATACGATGGATGTGATGGAATATAAGATGGGTGAGCACATCGGTCTTTTGCTTGTCTATGAACTGCCGGATACGGTAAAACAGCAGAGGACGGAAGCACAGGCTTATGCAGCAGTGTGGGATATCATGATGAAACTGCAAAAGGACCTGCCGCGTTCCTTTGTTTATTACGGACAGGATTCTTTGGAAGATGAAGGTCAGAGGTTTGATGAACTGGGCGTATTTTTACCGATCCACCGTTTTTCGGAACGGTTGGAAAAGAGTATTGATACAGCAGATAAGATTGTACATGCACAAGCATAAAAGGAGTGTGAATATTTATGTTAACAGCAGTAACTGGTATTAACTGGGGCGATGAAGGAAAAGGACGTGTCGTAGATTTATTAAGTGAACACGCCGATTATGTGGTTCGTTATCAGGGAGGAAACAATGCAGGACATACCGTAGTGACAGATAAAGGTAAATTTGTTTTGAATCTGCTGCCGTCCGGTATTCTGCATCCGGAGGTTGTCTGTGTACTTGGAAACGGAATGGTCATTGATCCGGATCACTTAAGACATGAGATCGAGATGATGCGTTACATGAATGTAAAAATCAGTCCGGAAAATTTAAAGATATCGGAAAAAGCAACCGTCTGCATGCCATTCCATGTCAGACAGGACGTTTTAGAGGAGGAGAGACTCTCTAAGACCGGGGAGGCATTTGGCTCCACAAAAAGAGGAATCGCCTATGCCTATGGCGATAAATATATGAAGAAAACGCTTCGGATGGGAGACCTTTTATATCTGGATTCGGAAGTGATCAAAAAACGGATCGCAATGATCGTAGAGAGTAAAAATCTGATTCTTGAAAAGGTATATGGCCAAAAACCACTCTCAGTAGAAGAGGTCATGGACTGGTGCAAGGGACAGGCAGAATTTTTAAAGCCGTATATTACCGATACGGGGGTGCTGTTGGAAAAGGCAGCCGCAGAAGGCAAAGATATCCTCTTTGAGGCACAGCTTGGCGCATTACGTGATATTGATTACGGAATTTATCCCTACACATCAAGCTCTAGTACGATCGCAGCCTATGCAACGATCGGAGCGGGTATTCCAAAAAGAAAACCGGAGCGTGTCGTAGGTGTCATGAAGGCATATTCCACATGCGTCGGCGAGGGTCCGTTTGCTGCAGAGAAGGCTGCCGGTGAGGAATGGAATGATAAATTGAGAAAAGCGGGTAATGAATTTGGGGCTGCAACCGGACGTCCAAGAAGAGTCGGGCCGTTTGATGCAGTTGCAAGCAGATATGGACTGCAGTGTCAGAATGCAGGAGATATTGCCCTGACCAAACTGGATGTATTGAGCAGCTTTGAAAAGATCCCCGTTATCACGGGATACCGTGTGAACGGAAAGCTTATCACGGATTTCCCGACGAATGTATTGCTTGATGCTGCAAAACCGGAGGTTGAGATGTTAGATGGTTGGAACTGCGACATCTCATCCTGCAGAAACTGGAATGATCTTCCGGAAAATGCAAAGAAGTATATCGAGAGGATCGAGGAACTGATCGGACATTCCATTTACCTTGTTTCCACAGGAGCAAAGAGAGATGAATATTTATTGAAAGAATAAAATATCAGGTACAGTACCGGAACATCTTATCGGTCAGTATTCTTGCAAAGATCAGTCCGAGAGGCAGGCATACGATGATAAGGATCGCAGAGGCAAACCAGGAGGCCGATGCATCCAAAGACATGATGCCGAGATTGTAGATCGCGCGGTACAGGTATAATCCGGGAACCATGATAACGATAGATGGAACGGTGATCGCAATCCTTGGATAACCGACATGGTTTTTTAAAAGGGATGCGAGCAGTCCAGCGGTCAGTGCACCTAAAAATGCAGCGGCCGCGGAAGGTGTTCCGAGAAGATCCACAAGTTCTAACCGGAATGTATTTGCAATGGCGCCGATCACGGCTGCGGCTGCGGCAAGCTGTCTGGGACTGTTAAACATGATTGAAAATCCGAATACGCCGCAGAAACTTGCAAGCAGACGGAAGATGATCTTTTCTGTCAGAGTAAGGTTTAAAGGAAGAAAATCTACAGGCTGCAAATGAAGTAAAAGGGCTACCATCCAGGCAAACATAGTGGCGACGGCAATAATGATCAGTGCGTAGGCGAGACGCTCAAGACCGGAGCGCATATCAAGTTTTGCGAGGTCGATTCCGCTGGTGATAAATGGAAAACCGGGAATGATAAAGAGCATGGCACAGATATAACCTGCTTCATGCTGAATAGAGATTCCCCACAGCAGCTCTGCAATTTTTAACAGTCCGGCATAAACCAGACAGGCACTTGAGACGGATGCTGCAATGCAGAGAAACAGTGTAAAATGATGTTTTGTCAGTTTGCACCGCAGATAATTTCCAATGCCGGCACCAAAGAAGGCACAGAGCATTTCAATAGGTCCGCCGCCGAGTAAAAATGTAAATGCGCTGCATGCAAGCGCTGATGCACATCCAAGTGCAAATGGGGAGTAAAGCCCATGGATCTGTTCAATCTGGTCTAAATAAGTATGGATCTGTTCGCCGGACATTGTGCAGCATTCATGGTCAAAATCATTGACGAAGCGTTCCAGCCGGTTTAATTTTGAAGTATTGACACCGGTATTTGTCAGGCAGAGAGACTGCGAGTAACAGTCGGTTCCGTCAAAGCAGGTATATTCGATCGACATCAGTCCAATGTCAGCGGTACAGGTAACACCGAGCAGAGTGGCAAGACTGTTCATGGAACTGCGCACACGCCATGCTCCGGTACCGCAGGAGAGCATCATAAGACCGGTACGACCGATCACTGAAGCTTTTTCAGTCAGTCCTGTCTGGGTGATCGGGAGTGATTTATCCGATCCCGTAAACTGGTGCCAGGGAATATCCATATGGTTTTTTTGTATCTGGTTCTGCATCATTTGTAAACACTTCTTTCTGAATAATGTCATGTAATTTGCTGTTATAAAGTGTATCTGTTCTTCCTGAAAAGTCAAGTATGTATCTATATAAATTAATCCCAAAATGAGCCGATAACCATAATAGAAACAAAAATTGCCGGATAAATGGAATTAGAAGGCGAAAACAAATTTTTCAGGGAGGATAAAAATATGAGTGAGATCAGCAGCAACAGTGCATTAAATTCTTATGCAGCGGACTATTCTTACCGCACAGAACACAACAAAAAAACAGACAGCAATAAAAAGGCCGACGTTACAAAAGAGGCAGACAAGACCACAAAGAAAAGCAAGGTGAGCGGCAGAACCATAGGTGATCCGGTCCTGAGCGATAAGGCCCAAAAGTATTATGAAAAAATAAAAGCAAAATATTCTAATATGGATTTTATTCTTGTCTCTCCGGAGAAAAAAGAGGAAGCGGAGAGCAAGAAAGGCATGTACCAGAGTTCCAAGGAACTTCTTGTTTTAATCGATTCCGACAAGATCGAAAAGATGGCGGAAGATGAGGAGTATCGTGCAAAATATGAGGGGATTTTAAACAATGCAGCTTCCCGGCTAAATCAGATGAAAGATAGTCTTGGCTCGAAAGCCGATTCGGTAAGCTCTTTTGGAATGACCTTTGATGACCACGGAAATGCATCATTTTTTGCGGTTGTGGACAAATCTCTTGCATCCCAGAGAGAGCGTATCGCGGACAAAAAAGAAGCTGCGGCAAAAGAGAAAAAGAAAGCGCAGAGGGAAGCACAGGAAAAACGTGCGGAGGAGAAAAAGGCGGACCGGACAGATAAGAAGGGAAAGACAGATGGTACCGGTAAGGCGAAAGATACAGAAAAGACATCGGATGCGGATAAAGTGACCGTTTCCGCTTCCTCCTGGGAAGAACTGCTGAAAAAAATAGATAACGTGATTTATGAAAGCAGGGCAGATTCCGTGATGACAAAAGAAGAAAAAGCAGTCGGACAGTCTTTTGATTATTCCATATAAAAATACTGGGAAAAAAGGACAGTTGAACCACAGGTCATTCTATGGCAGAATAAAAGAAAATACAGAAGAAAATATGCATAGGTGACATTGTGAGATATACAGTATTGATTGCAGATGATTCAAAACTTCAGAGAGTGATTGTAAAAGAAAATTTAAAAGATATCTATGATGTGGCAGAGGCATCGGGCGGACAGGAATGTCTCGATCTGGTAGAACACAGTGCCGGGAAGATCGATGCAGTACTTTTGGATATTGTGATGCCTGGGATGGATGGATTCGAGGTGCTGCGGAGAAGGCAGGAGTCCGGGGTGTTTCAAAAGATTCCGGTGATCGTACTCACTATGAGTGACAGGAAAGAGGATCAGGAACTTGCGGAACAGTTAGGCGCAGATGGATTTCTGCTAAAACCGGTCGATGCAAAGCAGGCGCGTCTTCAGATCAGCCGTGTTTTAAGGGAAGACTGACAGAGATTACCCATATGTAAAAGAATAAATTGAATCACGGAAACAAAACGTGTATAATAGACACAGAAATATGTTTGACAGGGGAAAAAATATGGCACAGAAAATTATTTTAACGGGCGACCGCCCGACAGGCAAATTACATGTGGGACATTATGTAGGCTCTTTAAAGCGGAGAGTTGAACTTCAGAATTCTGGTGAATATGACAAGATCTTTATTATGATCGCAGATGCACAGGCACTTACCGACAATGCAGACAACCCTGCAAAAGTGCGCAGTAATATCATGGAAGTGGCACTCGATTATCTTTCCGTAGGAATCGATCCGGCGAAGTCTAATATCTTTATCCAGTCTTATGTAACAGAATTGACGGAGCTGACATTTTATTATATGAACCTCGTTACGGTATCAAGATTACAGCGCAATCCTACCGTGAAATCAGAGATTCAGATGCGTAACTTTGAGACAAGCATCCCAGTTGGATTTTTCTGTTATCCGATCAGTCAGGCGGCAGATATCACTGCATTCCATGCAACGACAGTTCCGGTCGGTGAAGACCAGATGCCGATGCTTGAGCAGACAAAGGAGATCGTGCACAAGTTTAATGCCGTATACGGCGAGACACTGACCGATCCGCAGATCTTGCTGCCGGAAAATAAGGCGTGCTTGAGACTTCCGGGTACTGACGGAAAGGCGAAGATGAGTAAATCACTCGGCAACTGCATCTATCTCTCGGAGCCGGAAGCAGATGTCAGGAAAAAGATCATGTCCATGTATACCGATCCAAATCATATCCGTATCGAAGATCCGGGTAATCTTGAGGGCAACACGGTATTTACCTATCTGGATGCGTTCTGTAATGACGGACATTTCGCAGAATATCTTCCGGAGTATTCCTGCTTACAGGAGTTAAAAGACCACTATACACGCGGTGGTCTCGGTGATGTCAAGGTGAAGAAATTCTTAAACAATGTTATGCAGGAAGAACTTTCTCCGATCCGTGCACGCAGAAAAGAATACGAAAACCGTATCGGTGATGTGTATGACATTTTAAAGAAAGGCAGCGAGACAGCAAAACATGAGGCTGAGAAGACGCTCGCCGAAGTAAAACATGCGATGAAGATCGACTATTTTGATACACCGGAGTTTTTAGAAGAACAGGTGGAAAAATTTAAGTAAAAAATATGAAAAAGCTGCCCTGCAGGTGGAAACACAGCGGGGCGTTTTTTATTCTCCATGTATATGGTTTACGAAGTGCAGTATTTTGTGATAAAGTATATAGGTACATCTTTGTGAAAGGAAAACGGACGTGGTAAGACGAAGAAAAAGTGGTTTAAACTTTGGAAGACGGAAGAAGAAAATAAATTTTGCAGTGGTAAAAGAAGTTTTGTCGTGGACAGTAGAAATAGCACTCACGTTACTCATTGCGTTTACGTTTGTTTATTTTATCGGACTTAGAACCAGTGTGGTAGGACAATCGATGTCTAAGACATTAAATGGCGGAGATCAGATTTTAGTAAACCGTTTTGTTTATAAAGTGACAGATCCGAAAACGAATGATATTGTCGTATTTTTGCCAAATGGAAATGAAAAATCCCATTATTATGTAAAGCGTGTCATAGGTGTTCCGGGAGATACCGTACAGATCAAAAATGGAACGGTATATGTCAACGGAAAAGCGTTTGATGAGGAGACGGATGTGACATCCATTGAGGATGCGGGACTGGCAGCGGAGGAGATCACACTTGGAGCAGATGAATATTTTGTTTTAGGAGATAACCGCAATAACAGTGAGGACAGCCGTTATGCAAATATCGGAAATATCAAAAAAGATTATATTATAGGAAAAGCCTGGCTTCGGATTGCACCGTTTTCGGAAATTGGATTTCTGTAAAAAGATACAGATGTTAAAAAAATATTGATAGAAATGGAGAAAAATATGCAATTTCAATGGTACCCTGGACATATGACGAAAGCAAAACGTCAGATGCAGGAAGATATAAAACTGATCGATTTAGTGATTGAACTGGTGGATGCAAGAATACCACTTGCAAGCCGTAACCCGGATATTGATGAACTTGGGAAAAATAAGGCAAGATTGATCCTGATGAATAAATCAGATCTGTCGGATGCGGGAAGAAACCGTGAGTGGTCGGATTTTTTCCGTGAAAAAGGTTATTTTGTTGTCTGTCTGGATGCGAGGAGCAAGGCAGGGATGAAAGATGTCACAAATGTTGTGATGGAAGCCTGCAGGGAAAAAATTGAGCGTGACCGCAAACGAGGAATCAAAAATCGTCCCGTGCGTGCAATGGTCGTTGGTATTCCAAATGTAGGAAAGTCAACATTTATTAATTCCTATGCAGGAAAGGCATGTGCGAAGACTGGAAATAAACCGGGTGTGACTAAAGGAAAACAGTGGATCCGGCTCAATAAGAATGTGGAACTGTTAGATACACCTGGAATCCTCTGGCCAAAATTTGAAGATCAGAGAGTTGGTCTTTATTTAGCTCTGATCGGTGCAATCAAGGATGAGATCTTAAACATTGATGAATTATCATTAGAGTTGATCAAAATACTGTTAAGCGATTATCCGACCGTACTAAAGGAACGTTACGGTGTGGAGGAGGACGCAGAGCCGCCGGTGATCTTAGGACAGATCGCAGAAAACAGAAAGTGTATCTCAAAGGGCGGAGAGTTAGATTACAGCAAGGCGGCAGCACTTCTGATCGACGAATTCCGGAGTGGAAAACTGGGACAGATCACACTGGAACGTCCGAAGATACAGGATGGCAGTGCAGAATGAGACAGACAGAGATCCGGGCAGTGTTTGAAATCATTCTGTATTTTGCACTTGTGGCGTGTATCACTTTTTTGATCATTCATTTTGTAGGGCAGCGTACGGTTGTAAACGGTGTTTCCATGCAGCCGACACTTTCTGATGGAGATAATCTGATCGTGGATAAACTGTCCTATCGTTTTCATGATCCGGACAGGTTTGATATCATTGTGTTTCCTCAGGAAGATGGCAGATATTTTATCAAGCGGATCATCGGACTGCCGGGGGAAAGTGTGCGGATCGATGAGGACGGATTCATTTATATCAATGGCGAAAAGCTGCAGGAATCATATGGAAAAGAAGTGATGCGGGATCCGGGACTGGCAAAAGACGGGATACAGCTTGGAGCAGATGAATATTTTGTGCTGGGTGATAACCGGAACGACAGCATGGACAGCCGTATGGCGGAAGTGGGACCGATTGTGGGAGAAAGGATCATAGGACGTGCGTGGCTTCGCATCTATCCGTTTGATCAGATCGGTTTTTTAAAACACGGCTCATGACAATAGATTTGCCTGCGGAAGGTGTAGTCTATTGTAAAAAATACAGACAGCAGAAATGGAAGTGTCAGAGATGGAAGAACGAAAAATAGGACAGATCAAAGAGGAATTAAAGGCGGAAACGGAAGCAATGCTGCCTTCTTTTATTATGGCATATGAGTCAGATGAGAGAAGTGGTGTCATAAAACTTGTAGAGCAGGCAAAAAAAAGACTGCAGAAATTAGAGGAAGAACGAAAAAGAATCTGGAAACTGCAGGAATACGAACGAAAATATGGTCAGTACACCTATATCTGTGGGATTGATGAAGTGGGAAGAGGACCGCTTGCCGGTCCTGTTGTTGCCGGGGCAGTGATCCTGCCGAAAGACTGTGATATTCTTTATATCAATGATTCTAAGAAACTTACGGCAGCAAAGCGGGAGGAACTCTATGATGAAATCATGGAGAAGGCGGTTGCAGCAGGGATCGGAATGGTATCCCCGCAGCGGATCGATGAGATCAATATTCTGCAGGCAACCTATGAAGCGATGCGCGAGGCTATAAGCAAATTAGAACCGGCACCCGATATATTATTAAATGATGCGGTGACGATACCGGAAGTTACCATTCCACAGGTACCGATCATCAAAGGAGATGCAAAAAGTATCTCGATTGGTGCAGCGAGCATTATCGCAAAGGTGACAAGGGACAGGCTGATGGTAGAATATGATCAGATCCTGCCGGAATACGGGTTTGCGTCAAATAAAGGGTATGGTTCGGCAGAGCATATTGCGGCATTGAAGAAATATGGTCCTTCCCCGATCCACCGCAGAAGTTTTATCCATAATTTTATAGAGGAATAAAGTGTCAGACTTTTGGGAATGAGGGTTTGTTATGCAGATCAGAGATATGTTGGGGCAGTACAGCCAGAATGTCAAAAATGGAACAGAGGAGCTTATGAGTGCGCAGGGAACGCAGAAACTTGTGTCGTCCATGCAGGAATTAGAACCGGGAAGCACGTTTGAGGGAACGGTTAACAGTGTCAAAAACGGTAAGGTTGTTTTAGCACTTGGAAACGGGCAGACGATCACGGCGAGGCTGGATGGAAAAGTGTCCATTCAGCCGGGTGAATCCATGTTTTTTCAGGTTCGTTCGAATGACGGGACGACGATCGCACTCCGTCCCTATGTCCAGGCGGGCAATATCAATAATCCGATTTTGTTAAATGCGCTGACTGCGGCTGGAGTTCCGGCAACAGAGCGGAATATCACAATGGTGGATTCCATGATGAAAGAGCAGATGTCGATCAGCAGACAGAGCATCCTTGACATGGGCAGAGTCGTTGGAAGCAATCCGAATGTCAATGTAAATACAGCCGTCCTTATGACAAAGATCGGATTGCCGGTCAGTGCGGAAATGGCATCACAGTTTGAAAATTATATGGTGGATCAGCATGCGATCGTGGATGAGATGGATCTTGCAATGAACCAGCTTGGACGTCTTTTAGGAGATGCAGATTTAGGAGAAGAACAGTCCTTTGAATTATATGGAAAGGTTTTAGACATTTTAAACGGAGAGGGAGAAACGCCGGCACAGACGACGGACGGATTGCAGCAGAACGATACAGGAACGATGGTAAATGCCGGTAAGAATATAGAGATGGAAGCGGCAGTGCAGCAGAGCAAAGATGGTGCTGCTGCAGAAGGTGTGCAGAAACAGGTACAGCAGCAGAATACGAAAGACCTGATTTCAATGGGAGCAGCCGGGCAGGAACAGAGTGCCGGTGTGGCAGAAAACACAGAAAATATTGTGGGGGAGCAGACAGCGGGAAATGCAGCGCAGAGTATGCAGACAGGCATAGATGCAGCGGACGTTTTGAAAAATACACAGGCGGATACGGCCGCAGATTTCAAAAATGTGCAGGGACAGACGGACACCTTAGAGCAGATCTTAGACCAGAACGGTCTGGATCATTTAAAACGTTTATTGCAGAATATACCGACGCTCACCGGAAATACAGATCTTTTTGAAGTGCAGGAAGAGGAAGATGTATTTGTGGACACAATGTCGGGGGACGATGCAGGTAAGAAGGCATTTGAACTTGCACAGGCAGAACCGGAAGTGACATTAAAGCAGTCCATGACGGCGGAAGATTTCCTGAATACGCTTCGTGATGCGTTAAAACAGAATCAGGAGTATGGATTTGCCGGAATGACAAAGCTGTTTGGAAGTAAGGAATTTGCTGCAATCTTAAAGAACCGTGCCGAAAAACAGTGGCTGCTTGAACCGGAACAGCTGAGAGAAGCATCAAAAGTAAGCGACCTTTATGAGCGGCTGGATCACCAGATGAAACAGATGGAAAATGTGATGAAAGCTGCCGGAGTCACACAGAATTCCTTTGTACAGACGGCAGCAGATATCCGCAGTAATATAGAATTTATGAATCAGATTAACCAGGTCTACACATATGTACAGCTTCCGCTCAAATTGTCAGGGCAGAATGCATCGGGAGATCTGTATGTATACACAAACAAAAAGAATCTGAATGATCCGGAAGCGGAACTGACTGCATTTTTACATTTGGATCTTGAAAACTTAGGTTCCACGGATGTTTCCATACGCATGAAAGATAAAAATGTAAAGACGAATTTTTACATTGCGGATGACGCGTCCTATGACCTGATCGAAAAACATCTTCCGGTGTTGGAAAAACGGCTGGCACAGAAGGGATACCGATGCAGCATTACGATGTCAAAAGAAGAAAAAAAGGTTGAATTTGTGGAAGATTTCCTGCAGCGGGACATGCCACAGGCAGGAACGCTTCACAGATATTCGTTTGATGTGCGTGCATAGACAGCGCAGGAGGCAGATATGTGGTTTGATGGAAAAAACAAAGAACAGGAGAAAAAACAAAAAACTGCAGTAGCGGTGGCATATGAGCCGGGGGATGCGGCACCAAAGATTTTAGCAGCGGGAAAAGGCGAGGTCGCAGAGCGTATCATTGAAAAGGCAAAAGAAAATGATGTACCGTTTTATCAGGACAATAAGTTAGCCGAAACACTCTCAAAACTGCAGATCGGGGATACGATACCGCCGGAGCTCTATGATGTTGTGGCAGAGATTCTGGTGTTTGTGGATGATATGGATAAAATGAAAGCTAAATTAAGCAGGGCAGGGTTACTTTGATCAGATCTTGTTTTTGCTGCACTGGAAATGTAAAATAAAATAGTATAAAAACGGGGGGAGAAAGTACGGAGAAAGTAAACAGGCGTGCAGTGGGGACTGCATATGAAAAGATGGCAGGTGAATATTTAAAAACACAAGGATATGAGATCCTGCAATATAATTTCCGCTGCCGTATGGGCGAGATCGACATCATTGCAAAAGATCACGGATATCTTGTGTTTATAGAGGTAAAATACCGCAGAGACAAAAGCTGCGGACATCCGGCGGAGGCAGTAACACCAAGAAAGCAGCGTACGATCAGCAAAGTTGCATCGTATTATCTGCTGACCCATGGATGCGGGATGGATACGCCGTGCCGTTTTGATGTTGCGGCGGTGTCCGGTGACGGGGTGGAACTCATAAAGAATGCGTTTGAGTATCAGGGGTATCTTTAGAAAAAAAACAGGAAGGGCAACAGTGTGAATCTAAAAAAGAAAAATAATGACATTGTGTTAGAAGAAGTATGGTGTGAAAATGGAGCGGGCAGCACATTACCGCTCCTTAAATATCCACTGCTTGAGCAGACGGGCATCGTAGAACATTGTTTTACCACACGGATTGGTGGTGTGAGTAAAGGGATTTATGAATCCCTGAATTTAAGTTTTACGCGCGGGGATGAGGATGCAGCCGTAAGAGAAAATTTCAGGCGGCTCGCCGGCGCAATGAAAACAGATGTTTCAGAGTTTGTGTTTACCGATCAGACACACACGACAAATGTGCGCAGGGTGACGGCGGAGGATGCCGGAAAAGGGATTGTAAAAGAGAGGGATTATACGGATATTGACGGACTGATTACAAACGAACCGGGACTTGTACTCTCGACGTTTTATGCAGACTGCGTGCCGTTATACTTTGTGGATCCGGTGCACCGTGCGATTGGCATGAGCCATTCCGGCTGGAAGGGAACGGTCGGAAAAATGGGAGCGGCCACGATCACAGCGATGAAACGTGAATTTGGCACGGAGGCGAAAGATTTAGTCTGTGCCATCGGTCCGTCCATCTGCCAGGACTGCTATGAGGTCAGTGAGGATGTCGCAGAAGCTTTTAAAGAGGCGTTCCCGGGGCATGCAGATGAGATCTTGCTCGATAAGAAAAATGGCAAGTACCAGCTTGATCTCTGGAGGGCGAACGAGATCGTCCTGACAGAAGCAGGAGTTTTAAAAGAAAAGATCGCAGTCACGAACATCTGCACCTGCTGTAACCCGGATCTTCTGTTTTCCCACCGTGCAAGCCATGGAAAACGCGGAAATCTTGGCGCGTTTATTTATCTGAGAAACGCATAAATACAATGAACGCAAACAGTCATTGGAATATAAAATAAAAAAGAGGAAAAGAAAAAATGGAAAAGAAAAATTATATTGATTATATCGTGGAAGAGACAAAAAAGATCCTTGCGATCGACAGTCCGTCCGGCTACACCAAAGAGGTGGCAGAGTATGTCTTAGGCGAATACCGTGCATTGGGATATGAGCCAAAACTTACCGTAAAGGGCGGCGTCCTTGTCGCATTGGGCGGCAAAAATAAAGAGGATGCCGTGATGTTAGAGGCACATATTGACACCTTAGGTGCGATCGTAACGGAGATCAAGTCAAACGGAAGATTAAAGGTATCTCCGATCGGTGGTATGAATGCCAATAATGCAGAGGCGGAAAACTGCCGTGTGGCAACCAGATTTTCCGGTACATTTGAGGGAACCTGCCAGCTTTCAAACGCTTCCGTCCATGTGAACGGGGATTACAGTGATACCAAGCGAAGCTGGGATGAGATGGAGATCGTGCTTGATGAAAAAGCAGATTCCAGGGAAGAAACAGAAAAACTTGGCATTATGGCAGGGGATTTTGTATGTTTTGATCCGCGCACCACAGTGACAAAGACCGGTTATATCAAGAGCCGTTTCTTAGATGATAAATTAAGTGTCGGCATTTTACTTGGATATGCAAAATATTTAAAAGAAGAAAATATCACAACGGAGCGTATGGTATACCAGCATATCACAGTTTACGAGGAAGTCGGACACGGCGGTGCGGCATCTATCCCGGAGGGAGTGACAGAGGTGATCTCCGTGGATATGGGATGCGTGGGAGACGGACTTTCCTGCAAAGAAACACAGGTTTCCATCTGCGCAAAAGACAGCAGGGGACCTTACAATTATGATGTAGTCACAGGTCTGATCAAAGCTGCAAAAGACAACGATCTTGATTTTGCCGTGGACGTTTATCCATACTACGGTTCAGATGCGGATGTGGCACTGACGGCAGGTTATGATGTGCGCCACGGTCTGATTGGCGCAGGAGTGTATGCCTCCCACGGATACGAGAGAAGCCATAAGGACGGCGTGAAAAATACATTTGGGTTACTGCGCGCTTACTTGGGTTAAAGAATCGGGCGTACATTTTTACAGGAACTTTGAGCAGGCTTCATAAAATCTTCATAATATCATAGGATTATCTTTATTGTATCAGCAGATACCCCATGTTATAGTGACCGTATGATAGAAAATAGTACGGTTAGTACAGACAGGGGGTATCTGATTGATACAGTTAAATTATCGTGATTCCAAACCGATCTACGAACAGATCAAGGATGGACTCAGAAAACTTGTAATATCAAATTCTCTTTCTGCGGATGAAAAACTGCCATCGGTCCGGGAACTTGCGGCGAAGCTTGCAATCAACCCGAACACGATCCAGAAAGCATACCGGGATTTGGAAAGTGAAGGCTATATTTATACGGTCACTGGAAAAGGAACTTTTGTTGCAGAACGAAAAGAAGTTTATGATGCGAGGGCGAAAGAGTTACTGACAGAATTTGATGAGATCGTGGAAGAATTATTCTTTTTGTCTGTAAAGGAAAAGGAATTGGTCGAACGTATGGATAATCTGGCAGAAGGGAAGGTGGACCAATGATACAGGTAAATCATCTGGAAAAGTCTTTTGAGGGATTTCATGCATTGAAAGGCGTGGACATGCATGTGGAAAAAGGTGCGATCTATGGACTGGTCGGACCGAACGGAGCAGGAAAATCGACACTGATCCGCCATATTACAGGGGTGTATAAACCGGATGCAGGAGAAGTCCTCATTGCGGGGAAACCGGTGTATGAGAATAAAAAAGTAAAAGCGAAATTTTCTTATATCCCGGATGAAATATTTTATTTTATGCAGGCAGATACGATGGAAATGAAGCGTTTTTATCAGGGAATTTATCCTGCATTTGATGAAAAACTTTTTTACCGTATGCAGGAGTTTTTCCCAAATATCGACGTAAAAAGAAGTATCAGACGACTATCGAAAGGAATGCAGAAACAGGTTGCTTTCTGGCTTGCGATCTGTGCAAAACCGGAACTGATGATCTTAGATGAGCCGGTAGACGGTCTTGATCCGGTTATGCGCAGACAGATCTGGAGCATCATCATGTCGGAAGTTGCAGAAAATCAGATGACAGTACTGGTATCATCCCACAATTTAAGAGAGCTGGAGGATGTCTGTGATCATGTCGGCATTATGCATCAGGGAACGATCATGATCGAGCGGTCTTTAAGCGATCTGCAGGGCAGCGTATCAAAAATCCAGGTTGCATGCCAGAATGGTGTGCCGAAGCTGCCGGAAGAATTTGAAGTCCTTCATATGTCCAATACGGGACGTGTATACACGCTGATCGTAAAAGGAGATCCGGAAGATGCCAAAAAAGCTTTAGCGGCAGCAAATCCGGCAATCGTGGATGTCCTTCCACTGACATTGGAAGAAATCTTTATCTATGAAATGGGAGGTGCTGATTATGAAGTCAAAGACATCCTCTTTTAATACAACGATATTTAAAAAGAATCTTACACATTACTGGCCGATCTGGATCGTATACCTGTGCTATCTGATCGTGGTAGTGCCGCTCAGTATCTGGCTTTATGCAAATAATGAGAGTAATTATATCGGAAACGTGCCCCTTACACAGAAACAATATTATGTGATTGGGTCGGCGTTAGCAGGTGCGGGATCGGTAATACCGGTTTTTATTGCAGCGGCAGCGGCAGCACTTGCAGTGTTTTCTTATTTATATAATCCCAGAAATGCCAATATGATACACTCCCTGCCGTTAGACAGGCGGGAACTTTATATCACCAATTATGTTTCCGGTTTTGTTTTTCTGTTTGTCCCGGAACTGATTGCATTTATTGCCGGTGTACTGGTCTGCCTGGCAAACCAGATTACCTGTATCCAGTATCTGTTTTACTGGTTTTTATACATGGCAGGCGTATCTTTTTTCGCATATGCGCTTGCGGTATTTGTGGCTATGCTGACGGGAAATATTTTTGCCATGCCGTTTTATTATCTGGCAGTCAATTATCTATGGATCGGCTGTATGAAGATGGTGCAGAATATATCAAGTCTGATCTGTTACGGTGTATCAGATACATGGACTTCGAGTCAGACCAGTAGATTGTCACCGCTTGATTATCTGATCCGTAATCTGGTTATGGGAGTAAAATACGATAAGGACTATGTGCAGGCAGTCGGAGTTACGATCAGTGGCGGAAAAACAGTTGCAGTTTATGCTGTGGCAGCAGTTGTGATCACGGTTTTTGCGTACTTTTTATATAAAAATCGTAAAATCGAAACAACCGGAGACGTAGTCAGTATTGCAGCTTTAAGACCGGTATTTCGCTGGATATCCGGTATCTGTGGCGGCGGACTGATCGCACTTGCCGTATCTGCTCTGGTACTTGAATATATCAAAGTGAATGAATTTATCAGCCTTATGATTTTTATGGTCATTTTTGGAAGCATCTGTTTTTTTGCGGCAGAAATGGTTTTGCAGAAGAATTTCCGTGTACTGTGCAAAAAAAGAATTGCAGAGTGGGCTGGTTTTGTGGCGGTTGTGCTGATATTACTGACCTGTTTCCGCGTGGATGTCTTTGGCATTGAGCGCAAGATCCCGGATGCATCTGAGATTGAAGCTGCATTTGTGAATATGGATTATCCGGTCTGTGTTTCAAAAGAGCAGATCCCGGAAGTACTGGAATTACAGAAACAGTGTATTGACAGCAAAGATGAATATTTATCTGTCTATAAAAAGGGAAAAAATTATTATTATACATCGTTCCGGTATTACATGAAGGATGGCTCTGTGTTTGAGCGGAGATATCCGGTTTCCGTTACGGAGAAGGCATTAAAAGACAAAAATTCAGTTGCATTTAAACTGACTGCCCTGGAGACAGATCCGGATAACATGATGAAACAGGTTCTTGGAAACGGATATAAAGAGAATGATTATTATTCCGGTTATTTAACAATTTATAAAAGTGATGGCGAATCGGATGTATATACATTTTCCAGACAGGAGAGCAACATACTGTGTGATGCTATCAAGCAGGATGTAAAAGAGGGCAATTTTGATTATTACCAGCTTCCGGCGGTTTATAAGGATGGACAGGACGAGATGTATACCAATTCATTTTCGATTTCTTATTATGGAAAAGGAAATGATTACCAGACCTGGGATTACTATTATAATTATTATGATTACCGGAATGCGCGAAATGATAATGTTGCGTATGGCGATGCATCCGGAAACAGTTATATCCAGTTTGGACCGAAGTGCGAAAATACGGTAAAGGCATTGGAAAAGATGGGTGTGCTCAGTGACACCTGGCATCTGTATAATTATGATGAACTTGATGAGATCCAGAAAAAGACAGGTGTGACAGAATAAATCAAAAATTCGTGAAATGTTCTGTAAAAGCCCGCAATGGAAAATATCTTTACAAGAACCACAGGATATTGTAAAATCAAAATAATGTTCAGAGCGTAGTATCAGCCGCTCATGAAGTGAATGAGATTTGAGAATAAAAGGAGTACAGGAAATTATGAGTAAACCCGTAGTGGCGATTGTTGGTCGTCCGAATGTTGGAAAATCGACGTTGTTTAATGTGCTTGCAGGCGAGCGGATTTCCATCGTAAAGGATACGCCGGGCGTGACCAGAGACAGGATCTATGCGGATGTGACCTGGCTGGATTATCATTTTACCATGATCGATACCGGTGGTATTGAACCAGACAGTAAAGATATTATTTTATCCCAGATGCGTGAGCAGGCGGAGATTGCGATCGCAACTGCGGATGTGATCATTTTTTTGACAGACGTGAGACAGGGACTGCAGGATTCGGATTCTAAGGTGGCAGATATGCTGCGCCGTTCCGGAAAGCCGGTTGTTTTAGTTGTCAACAAAGTGGACAGTTTTGAAAAATTTATGCCGGATGTGTATGAGTTTTATAATCTGGGTATCGGGGATCCGTATCCGATTTCTGCATCCTCCATGTTAGGACTTGGAGATATGCTTGACGAGGTGGTAAAGAATTTCCCGGAATACAACAAAGATGAGGCGGAAGATGAGAGACCGAAGGTTGCGATCATCGGAAAACCAAATGTTGGAAAGTCATCCCTGATCAATAAACTTGCACAGGAGGACCGCGTGATCGTGTCCGATATTGCAGGTACGACCCGTGATGCAATCGATACGGATATCCGGTACAACGGAAAGGAATATGTGTTTATCGATACAGCAGGACTGCGCCGTAAGAATAAGATCAAGGAAGAAATCGAGCGTTATAGTATCATCCGTGCCGTGACGGCAGTGGAGCGCGCCGATGTGTGTATCATTGTGATCGATGCGACCGAGGGTGTGACCGAACAGGATGCAAAAATCGCAGGAATCGCTCATGAGCGTGGAAAGGGTATCATCATTGCAGTCAATAAATGGGATGCCATTGAAAAAGACGATAAGACAATCTACCGCCATACGGAGAAAATCCGTCAGATTTTAAGCTTTATGCCATATGCAGAAATTTTATTTATCTCTGCAAAATCAGGACAGCGTTTAAACAAACTGTTTGACATGATCGACCTTGTCATTGAGAATAACAGCATGCGTGTTGCAACCGGTGTCTTAAATGAGATCGTTGCGGAGGCAGTAGCAATGCAGCAGCCGCCTTCAGACAAAGGAAAACGTCTGAAAATCTACTATACCACACAGGTTGCGGTAAAGCCGCCAACGTTTGTTATTTTTGTCAACGACAAAGAATTGATGCATTTTTCTTATACCCGTTATCTGGAAAACCGTATCCGTGATACATTTGGATTCCGTGGAACGGCGTTAAAATTTATCATTCGTGAGAGGAAGGAAGAACAGTAATGCTTGGGGCAAGAGTCATAGCAGTGGCAGTGGGGTATTGTTTTGGGTTATTCCAGACAGGATATATTTATGGAGAAAAGCACGGCGTGGATATCAGAACACAGGGCAGCGGCAATGCGGGAACGACAAATACGCTGCGCGTGTTAGGCTGGAAGGCTGGATTAATCACTTTTCTGGGTGATCTGTTTAAAGCGATTTTTGCAGTGCTTCTGATCCGTTTCATTTTTATCGGAAAATATCCGGATGCGGTCAAGATCTTAGAACTTTACGCAGGGTTCGGAGCAGTTTTGGGACACAACTTCCCATTTTATCTGAAATTTAAGGGTGGAAAAGGGATTGCATGTACGTCCGGTATGATCCTTGCAGTGTGTCCGCTTGCAGCGCCAATCTGCCTGATACTGTTTATTGGATCAATCGCGATTACAAGATATGTATCGTTAGGTTCTATCCTTGTTGTGACAAGTTATCTGATCCAGGTACTGATATTTGGCCACATGGGATATCTTCATGTGGATACGGCATATCTGCCGGAATTTTACATTGTCAGTGCATGTTTTACAGCGATGGCATTATGGAGACACAAAGCCAATATTAAGCGTCTGCTTACTGGAACAGAAAACAAATTTGGAATGAAAAAGAATCAGGAGGAATGACAGAATGGCAAAGACAGCCGTTATTGGTGCAGGAAGCTGGGGTACGGCACTTTCTCTGGTATTACATACAAATGGAAACGATGTGACAGTCTGGTCGATCGTGGAGCAGGAAGTACAGATGCTCCGTGAAAAACACGAGCATGTGGATAAACTTCCGGGAGTGAAATTACCGGAAGATATTACATTTACCACAGATTTAAAAGAGGCGATCGAAGGAAAAGATTATCTGATCCTTGCGGTGCCGTCTGTTTTTACGAGAAGCACGGCAAAATCTATGGCACCTTTTGTAAAAAAGGGACAGGTGATCGTCTGTGTGGCAAAAGGTATTGAGGAAAATACCCTGATGACACTTTCTGATATCGTGGAGCAGGAAATTCCTGCTGCTGATGTGGCAGTGATGTGCGGACCGAGCCATGCAGAGGAAGTTGGAATCGGACTCCCGACCACAGTCGTTGCGGGTGCAAGAAAGAAGTCTGTGGCTGAGGGTGTGCAGGATATTTTCATGAATGAAGTATTCCGTGTATACACAAGTCCTGACGTCCTTGGAATGGAACTTGGCGGATCTTTAAAAAATGTGATCGCACTTGCAGCAGGTATGGCGGACGGACTTGGATACGGAGATAATACCAAGGCAGCGTTGATCACACGCGGTATATCTGAAATCAGCAGACTTGCAATTAAGATGGGTGCAAATGCAGAAACATTGAGCGGTCTGACTGGTATTGGTGATCTGATCGTAACCTGCGAGAGCAAACATTCCAGAAACCGCAAAGCCGGCATGCTGATGGGACAGGGATATACGATGAAGCAGGCGATGGATGAGGTAAAGATGGTCGTTGAGGGTGTTTACTCTGCAAAAGCAGCAATCGCGCTTGCAAGAAAGTATGAAGTGGCTATGCCGATCATCGAGGAGATCAATCACGTTCTGTTTGATGATAAACCGGCAAAAGACGCAGTGCGCGAGCTGATGCTGCGTGACCGCAGAGAAGAACACAGCAGCTTAGAGTGGGAAGAATAGACAGGAGTAAAAATGGAACAGCAGACGATCAGAATTAAATATCATTCAAATGAAATAGAAAAACTTACCTATATTGACGGAAAGAGTGACTGGATCGATCTTCGCTCAGCAGAACACGTTGTATTAAAAAAAGGCGAATTTAAATTGATTAAACTTGGCGTGTCCATGCAGCTTCCGGCAGGATATGAGGCAGTTATTGTACCGAGAAGTTCTACCTACAAGAATTTTGGAATCATTCAGACAAACCACATGGGTGTTGTAGATGAAAGCTACTGCGGAGATGATGATGTGTGGATGATGCCGGCACTTGCAATGCGTGACACGGAGATCAATGTCAATGACCGCATCTGCCAGTTCCGCATCCAGAAACATCAGCCGGTCATCCGTTTTGAGGAGACAGATACACTTGGCAATGAAAACCGCGGCGGTATCGGAAGCACCGGAAGAGCGTAAATTATGATATATATATTTTGTGCCTTATACCATGAGGCAGAACCACTGATTCGTGAATATGGATTGAAGAAAAAGACAGATGAAACTTGTTTTCCTGTCTTTTTTTCTGAGGAAGAAAATATTCTTCTTACGGTAACGGGATGCGGAATGAACGCAGCGACGGCGGCCGTGGCGAGAATCTGTACGAAAAGAACTCCACAGCCGGCGGATTTTCTGGTCAATATCGGTACTTGCGCAAAAGTTTCTTACTCAAAAGGATCCGGTCAAACTTGTAGAAATGTATCGGAAAAAGAAACCGCAGCCGGAGATGGTCTACATTCTTCCGACAAGAGAAAAACAGTACAGGAACAGTCAGTAAAGGCAGGAGAAGTGTATCTGTGCAAAAAGATCATGGAGCATGTGACAGGGCGTACATTTTATCCGGATATTTTATACAGACATCCTTTTGAGGAAGCTGAAATTGTGACAGGTGCAATGCTTTATCATACAGAAAACAAAACAGAGTTAATCCCAAAATACGAAACGGCCATAAAAAATAGTGTGGCAGACGGTTTTCTTTATGATATGGAGGCCTCTTCCATATATCAGGCAGGAGCATATTTTTTCGGCCCGCATCAGATGTCTTTTTTAAAAGTTGTGACAGACGAGGGAAATGTGCAGGAATTGTCTGCAGAAATGCTGAAACAGGGCATTGCGGGCGCAGTTCCCGGAATCCGGAGTTACCTGGATGAACTGAGGAAGATCGACGGGATAAAAAAGCTGCAGAACAAAAAAGCGATGGAGGAAGTATCGGAGCTTGCACAGAAGTTAAATGAGGATATGCACTGTTCGGCTGTGATGCAGGCCGCAGTAATGCAGCATCTGAAATATGCAGTACTTGCCGGAATTGATTATCAGGGAATCATAGAAGAAATGTATCAGGCGGGGGAGCTGCCCTGTAAGGATAAAAGAGAGGGGAAACGCTGCTTTGAAGAGTTTGGACGAAAATTATTATAATCCGTTTTTTTCGCATATTTATGTGGAAGAAGAAATAGCAGAACATCCGCGGGTAAAGCAAATCTTAGCGCGTTTTATGAAAGCAGAGATTGTGTATATCAGACATTACAAAGATGTATTCTGCAGACGCAGACAGGACTATGAAGAACAACATCATGCGCAGAACCTGATCCTGGCAAAAAAGACAGGCAGTCTGATCTATCAGGGGGCACCGGTGTGCCAGAATTTTGGAAATACTTATTTTTATTATACATCCTGTATGATGAACTGCATCTATGACTGTGAATACTGCTATTTAAAAGGAATGTATCCCTCCGCGAATATCGTAATTTTTGTAAATATCGAAGATATTTTTGAAGAACTTCACCGGATGCTTTCAGAACACCCGGTTTATCTGTGTGTGTCCTATGATACAGATCTGCTTGCATTTGAGACAATGACCGGTTATGTCAGGGAGTGGGAGCATTTTGTTCTGGAAGAAAATAAAAGATCTACATATCCGCTTAAGATCGAAATCCGTACAAAGTCGGCGAATGTGAAGCTCTTTGACGATCTGATACCCGATAAAAATATAATCTATGCGTTTACACTTTCGCCGCAGCAGATCACAAAACAGTATGAGCACAATACGCCATCACTTTTGCAGCGTGTCCGCTGTGTGGCAGATGCGGTAAAAAAAGGATTCCCGGTGCGGCTGTGTTTTGATCCGATGATTTACTGCCCGGACTGGGAAAAAGAGTACCATGAAATGTTAGAACTTGTCACAAAAGAAGTTCCCATGGATCAGATCTTTGATGTCAGTGTCGGCTCTTTTCGTGTATCGCAGGATTATCTGAAAAAAATGCGGAAAAACGAGCCGTATTCTGCAGTGGTGCAGTTCCCATTTCAGAATGACGGCGGGGTTTATCATTATGGAAAAGAGCTGACAGAACAGATGGAGAGATTTCTGATCAGACAGCTTTTAGAGTATGTGCCGGAAGAGAAGATCTTCCGGTGGGAGTCGTGAGAGGAAAACAGCTATGACACAGAAATATACAGCCATCGTAACGGGGGCCTCGTCTGGTATCGGACGCGCTATCAGTGAAAAATTAGGTGTGCTCGGATATGAAGTATTTGGGATCGGGCGCAGATTTGATACGGAAGAGGATAGAGACATTGCCGGAGTACTTCAGTGTGAAAATGATTTGAAAAATGCCATATTTCATCCAATCATCTGTGACCTCACCGATACGGATAAACTGTGCGCTATCGTGAAACAGGTCACATCGGAGCACACGGTAAAAGTCCTTGTCAATAATGCCGGTGCAGCTTACTATGGTCTGCACGAGGAACTGAATCCCAAAAAGATACAGGAAATGGTCCGTGTGAACTTAGAAGCACCGTTGATCTTAACCCAGCAATTATTACGGACGCTGAAAAAAAACGGCGGTTACATTATCAATATTTCATCTGTTACGGCAAAACAGCCGAGTCCGCACGGCTGTGCTTATGCGGCAACCAAAGCAGGACTTGCATCGTTTTCGTCAAGCCTGTTTGATGAGGCAAGAAAATACGGCGTCAAAGTGACGGCGGTTTACCCGGATATGACGGAGACAAATCTGTACCGGAACGCGGACTTTACGGTGGGAGAAGAAAAAGAATCTTATCTTACCCCGGAAGAAGTAGCAGAAGCAGTGGAATATGTGCTGACACAGCGTGAAGGTATTGTAATCCCGGAACTGGTATTAAGACCGCAGTTTCACCGGATCCGTAAAAAGAAATGATTTCAGCGGAACATAAAATAAACCTTTTATAAAAAAAGAGGAACGTCTGTATCCGTCAATCTGTACAGTTTTTGATGGAAAAGCCGTCAGTTTGACGAAAAGATGGAAAAGATGCACAGAGCACTGTGACATCCTACAAGAAAAAACAAAATTCTTTGTGTAGGAGGCATATGGTGCTTTTTGCATCTTTTTTGTATAGTATAGTTATCAAATAACGAAACACAAATATCAGGAGGTATTTAGACCAATGGCAAGTTTATCATTAAAAAACATTTGCAAAGTTTATCCAAACGGTTTTGAGGCTGTTAAGGATTTCAACCTTGAAGTAGAAGATCAGGAGTTCATCATTTTCGTAGGACCATCCGGATGTGGTAAATCTACTACACTTCGTATGATCGCCGGACTTGAGGAGATTTCCTCTGGTGAGTTCTATATCGACGGAAAGCTCATGAACGATGTTGAGCCAAAAGACAGAGATATCGCAATGGTATTCCAGAACTACGCTCTGTATCCTCATATGACCGTTTTCGATAACATGGCATTCGGATTAAAATTAAGAAAAGTTCCTAAGGATGAAATCAAGAGAAAAGTTGAAGAAGCAGCTAAGATTCTTGACCTTGAGAAATTATTAGACCGTAAACCAAAGGCTTTATCCGGTGGACAGAGACAGCGTGTTGCTATGGGACGTGCCATCGTTCGTAATCCTAAGGTATTCCTTATGGATGAGCCGTTATCCAACCTGGATGCAAAACTTCGTGTACAGATGCGTTCTGAGATCGCTTCTTTACATAACAGATTAAAAGCAACTATCATCTATGTAACACATGATCAGACCGAGGCTATGACACTTGGTACCAGAATCGTTGTATTAAAAGATGGTGTTATCATGCAGGTTGATTCTCCGCAGAAATTATACAATGAGCCGAACAACTTATTCGTTGCAGGATTCATTGGTTCTCCGCAGATGAACTTCATCGATACAAAATGTAAAGTTGAGGGAGACAAAGTTTCTCTTACATTCGATAACACAACAATCGTATTACCACCAGCAAAAGCAAAGAAACTTGCAGATGCAGGATGCAACGGAAAGACAGTTGTTATGGGTATCAGACCAGAGGATATTGGAGATTCCGAGATTGAGATCGAAGCACACCAAGATTGCGCATTCGAGGCTGATGTAACAGGATACGAGTTATTAGGTTCTGAGGTATTATTATACTTCAAAGTAGCAGGCACAAGCATGACTGCAAAAGTTGATTCCAGAACAACAGCACGTATGGGAGATCACATCAAACTTGCTATTGATCCTGAGAAGATTCATGTTTTCGACAAAGAAACAGAATTGACAATTACCAACTAATTCGGTAAAATTAAACAGAACATCATTTAAAATAAAACTGGGTACAGTGATGTACCCAGTTTTTGTTCGTCAGTAAGGATGAAATTATAGATCGGATGATGGGTGGAACTAGACGAAGGGGAGATATCGGAAAGGAAATAGATTATGATTTCAAACCATAAAATACAGACAGCACTTGATGAGATAAAGGATATATCGAGAATTGATCTTGCACTTTACACGGAAAAAGGAAAGCCGGTTGCAGCAACATTTGAGCCGGAGGGAGATTTAGAAGGTGCAATCACATCTTTTGCAGATTCCATGGCTGAGAGCCAGATGCTCTCAGGATATCATTTTTTTAAGGTGATCGCTGATGGAGAGATAGAATATATTCTGCTGACCAAATCACAGGCAGAGGATGCTTATATGGTGGGACGCCTTGCAGTCTGCCAGATCAGAAACCTTGCGGCTGCCTACATGGAGCAGTTCGACCGCAACAATTTCATGCAGAATATTCTGCTTGGAAATATGTTGGTCGTAGATATGTACAATAAGGCGCAGAAACTTCATATCGAGCAGGCGGAGCGTGTGGTTTATGTGATCGATTTAGAAGATAAGAAAGATTCCACCGCAGTGGAGCTTGTGAAAAATCTCTTTGCAACCAAGATGCGTGATTATGTGACAGAAGTGGACGAGCAGAGCATCGTCCTGATCAAGGATGTTCGCGACGTGAAGAATGAAGATGAATTACAGAAATTGGCCGATATGATTGTGGACAATATGCATACCGAGGCAATGGTGCGCGTGAGGGTCGGCTACGGCAATCAGGTGAATAATCTGCCGGATATTGCAAAATCCTATCAGGAGGCAAAGATGGCGCTTGAGGTTGGAAAGATTTTCTATGCAGAAAAAGAGACGATCGCATATCGTTATCTTGGTATCGGGCGTCTGATCTACCAGCTTCCGATGAGTCTCTGTGAGATGTTTATTCATGAGGTGTTTGGGGATGAGATCCCGGATATTTTTAATGAAGAGACAACGACGACGATTCAGAAGTTTTTTGAAAACAATCTGAACATTTCAGAGACAGCCAGACAGCTTTATGTGCACAGAAATACTTTAGTGTACCGTCTGGAGCGATTAGAGAAAATCATTGGACTTGATATCCGTAAATTTGACGATGCGATGACGTTTAAACTTGCACTGATGGTTATTTCTCATATGCGGTATGCGAGACGTCAGGATACGGATCAGAGATAGCAATTCAGTATAAAAGTAATAGATTTAGCAGGAAAGGGAAAAAAGAAATGGCAAAGACAGGCGGCTATGACGAGAGCAGTATTTCCGTTCTCGAAGGGCTTGAGGCGGTAAGAAAAAGACCGGGAATGTATATCGGAAGTGTTTCGCGCAAAGGATTGAATCACCTGATCTACGAGATTGTGGACAATGCAGTGGATGAACATCTTGCGGGAGCCTGCGATACGATCCGTGTAACATTAGAAGCGGATGGTTCCTGTACCGTTGAGGATAACGGACGAGGCGTTCCGGTCGGCATGCATGCAAAGGGAGTTTCAGCTGCGCGTATTGTTTATACGACGCTGCATGCAGGAGGAAAGTTTGATGATTCCGCTTATAAGACCAGTGGAGGACTGCATGGAGTAGGTTCGTCTGTTGTAAATGCATTGTCGACACATATGGATGTCTGGATCAGCAGGGATGGTTACATTCATCACGATGGTTATGAGCGTGGTATTCCGGTGGTGGAACTGGAAAACGGGCTTCTTCCGACCATTGGAAAAACGAAAAAAACCGGTACGAAAGTCAATTTTCTTCCGGATCCTGAGATTTTTGAAAAGACCAGATTCAAAGAGGACGAAGTAAAAAGCCGTATGCATGAGACAGCATACTTGAACCCGGCACTGACGATTATTTATGAGGATAAACGTGGACCGGAAGTGGAACATATTGTATATCATGAGGAAGAGGGGATCATTGGTTTTGTCAAGGATCTGAACAAAAAGAACGAGGTGCTTCACGATGTGGTGTATTTTAAGGGCGAGCAGGACGGAATCACGGTTGAGGCAGCATTCCAGTATACCAATGAGTTCCATGAGAATATTTTAGGATTCTGCAACAATATTTTTAATGCGGAGGGTGGTACGCATATCACGGGATTTAAGACGGTGTTTACCACAGTCATCAATTCCTATGCGAGAGAACTTGGCATTTTAAAGGAAAAGGATTCTAATTTTACGGGAGCGGATGTCCGTAATGGTATGACGGCGATCGTTTCCATCAAACACCCGGATCCACGTTTTGAGGGACAGACCAAGACGAAACTGGACAATCAGGATGCAGCGCGTGTCACGGCAAAAGTGACCGGGGATGAGATACAGCTTTATTTTGACAAAAATTTAGAGGTATTAAAGACCGTGATCTCCTGCGCGGAGAAAGCGGCAAAGATCCGCAAGACCGAGGAGCGTGCAAAGACGAATCTTCTGACAAAACAGAAATTCTCTTTTGATTCCAACGGAAAGCTTGCCAACTGTGAGAGCAGGGACGCGTCGATCTGTGAGATATTTATCGTCGAGGGAGATTCCGCGGGAGGTTCTGCAAAGACGGCGCGTGACCGTAATTTTCAGGCAATCCTGCCGATCCGTGGTAAGATTTTAAATGTTGAGAAAGCAAGTATTGACAAGGTGCTTGCAAATGCAGAGATCAAGACGATGATCAATGCATTTGGATGTGGTTTTTCCGAAGGATACGGCAATGATTTTGACATCACGAAACTGCGCTATGACAAAATCATCATCATGGCAGATGCCGACGTCGATGGAGCACATATTTCCACACTGCTTCTGACACTGTTTTATCGTTTCATGCCGGAATTGATCTATGAGGGACATGTCTATGTGGCGATGCCGCCGTTATACAAAGCCATCCCGTCTAAGGGCGAGGAAGAGTACCTTTACGACGATGCAGCATTGGAGCGTTACCGCAAAAACCATAAGAGTAATTTTACCCTGCAGCGATATAAAGGTCTCGGTGAGATGGATGCGGAACAGCTCTGGGAGACGACATTGAATCCGGAAACGAGGATCTTAAAACGTATTGAGATCGAAGATGGACGTATGGCGTCCGATATCACGGAACTTTTGATGGGAAATGATGTGCCGCCGCGCAAGATGTTTATTTATGAACATGCAAAAGACGCAGCACTTGATATCTGATAGAGATGTGGGTGTTACTGGAACGACTGGCAGGGAGCAGACAGTAACATGTGGGCGGGAAGTGAGCAGTGCCAGCTGACTTGTGATGCCCTGAAAAACGGACAGAAATGGAGTATGATATGAATCAGGAAGAACAGATTATCCGCACCGAGTATTCGGAACTGATGCAGAAATCTTATATTGATTATGCCATGAGCGTTATCATCGCGCGTGCACTTCCGGACGTGAGGGACGGTTTAAAACCGGTGCAGCGAAGAACGCTTTATGATATGTATGAACTTGGCATCCGCTATGACAAGCCGTACCGTAAGTGTGCGCGTATTGTCGGTGATACGATGGGTAAATATCATCCGCACGGTGACAGTTCCATCTATGATGCGCTCGTCGTGATGGCGCAGGATTTCAAAAAAGGACTGCCGCTTGTGGATGGACACGGTAATTTTGGTTCCATCGAGGGAGATGGCGCCGCAGCAATGCGTTATACTGAGGCGCGTTTACAGAAGATTACACAGGAAGCCTATTTGGCGGACTTAGATAAAGATGTCGTAAACTTTGTCCCGAACTTTGATGAGACGGAAAAAGAGCCGGAGGTGCTCCCTGTCAAAGTTCCAAATCTGCTTTTAAACGGTGCAGAGGGAATCGCCGTCGGTATGACGACCAGTATCCCGCCGCACAATTTTGGCGAGGTCATTGACGGTGTGATCGCATATATGAAAGACCCGGACATCAATACCGAGCAGATGATGCAGTATATTCCGGGACCTGATTTTCCGACTGGTGGTATCGTTGCAAATAAGGATGAACTGTTAGCCGTTTATTCAACCGGTATGGGAAAAATCAAGATCCGCGGTAAAGTTGAAGTTGAAAAGGGAAAAGGCGGAAAAGACCGTCTTGTGATCACAGAGATCCCGTACACCATGATCGGTGCCAATATCGGAAAATTCTTAAACGATATCTACAGCCTTGTTGAGACAAAGAAAACTTCCGATATCGTTGATATCACAAACCAGTCCTCAAAAGAGGGAATACGCATCGTTCTGGAGCTGAAAAAGGGTGCAGATGTCGAAAATTTAAAAAATCTTCTCTACAAGAAAACAAAACTGGAAGATACCTTTGGCGTTAACATGTTAGCGGTAGCGGACGGAAAACCGGAAACTATGGGAATCGTGCCGATCATCCGCCATCATGTGAATTTCCAGTATGAGCTTGCAACACGCAAATATCAGACACTTCTTGCAAAAGAGCGCGACAAAAAGGAAATTCAGGAAGGTCTGATCAAGGCAACGGATGTCATTGACCTGATCATTGAGATCCTGCGCGGAAGTAAAAATGTGAAGGATGCGAGAGCCTGCTTAACCGACGGTATCACAGATAACATCAATTTTAAATCCGAACAGTCAAAACGAGACGCTGCAAAACTTCGTTTTACGGAGAGACAGACTACGGCGATTCTTGAGATGCGTCTGCAGAAATTAATCGGACTCGAACTCGAAGCACTCTTAAAAGATCATGATGAGACCCTGAAAAATATCGCAAAATATGAGGATATTTTGGGAAGCCGCGCGGCTATGGCGAAAGTCATCATCAAAGAATTGGAGAGTTTTAAGAAAGAGTACGCAAAACCGAGGAAAACGGTGATCGATAATTTAGAGGAAGCGGTCGTTGAGGAGAAGAAGATCGAGGAGATGGATGTTGTATTCTTAATGGATCGTTTTGGATACGCAAAAACCGTGGATGTCGCAACGTATGAGAGAAATAAGGAGGCGGCAAACACAGAAAACCGCTATATCCTGACCTGCAAAAATACGGACAAGATCTGCATTTTTACCAATAAGGGACAGATGCATCTGTTAAAGGTGTTAGATCTTCCTTACGGTAAATTCCGAGACAAGGGAACGCCGATCGATAACCTGAGTAATTATAACAGCAGCGAGGAAAATTTTGTCTACATCACGAACCTTGCGGCAATCAGCCATTCCCAGGTGTTGTTTGGAACAAAATCTGCTATGCTTAAAGTCGTGGATGGAAGTGAGTTTGACGTTGCAAAACGAACCACGGCTGCGACAAAATTAAATGAGGGCGATGAGCTGATCTTTGTACAGGCACTTGCACTTGAGGAGACGCTCGTGATGCAGTCCGAAAAAGACTTTTTCCTACGGATCGACATTTCCAGTATCCCGGAAAAGAAAAAGGGAGCAGTCGGTGTGCGCGGCATGAAATTAGGTGCCGGGGACGCGCTTGCGGCGATCTATCTTCTGAATGCGGAAGATGTAGTAAATATTGAAGTAAAAGGCAAAGAAGTGGCATTAAACCGTCTGCGCACCGCGGGACGTGATACGAAGGGAACCAAACGATGAAACAGACAAAGGGCTTCCAGATCTGGCAGATTATTTATCCGGTCGGACTTTACTATGTGGTATCAAGTCTCTGTTATTTTGCATTGGAGATACTTCTCGGCAGTGCAGATGAGACTTACATGCTGCGCCAGCTTGTGGGTGATGCAGTTACGATTCCGGTCATATTAAAATTTTATATGGCAGATCAAAACATCCGGGATACTGTTTACGGAAAAAAGAAGTTTCGCTTTAGCAGTGAGCAGGCAATCAATATTGCCGTGACTGTTGTGTCCGTAGCGGCACTTGGAATTGCAGTCAACAATATCATTGCGATGACATCATTAATTCAGGCATCAGAAGGGTTCCAGACTGCAAATCAGGCATTTTTTGCAGGCGCAGCAGTCTATGAGTTCCTTGGATCCTGTTTTCTGATCCCAATCGCGGAAGAATTATTATTCAGGGGCGTGGTTTATCAGAGACTAAAATTGATGTTGGGTGTCGCCCCTGCAATTATTTGTTCCGCATTGATCTTTGGACTGGTGCATGCGAACCTGGTGCAGTTTCTGTATGCGGCGGTTTTGGGATGTCTGCTTGCATTTTTGTATGAAAAAACAGGATTTTTCTATGTGCCGGTACTGGGACACATCGCAGCAAACACTGTGTCGGTCGTGCGTGAGGAAACGGGATGGCTGTCCTTTGGCTATACGACGGATGCGAAAGGAATTGGATTTACGGCAGTGATGCTTGTGGTGGCTGGCGCTGTGATATGGGGGTTCTGGAAGTGGAAGAAGAATGTGGAATTTGACGAGAGAGCCTGAAGCTGCATGAACTATAGTTTATGAAACAAAAAGAATGATAGACAGCATATGTAAGCAGAGAGCCGGAAATGCGTATAAATTGCGGATTTTCCGGCTTTTATCAATACGGAAAAATGAATTTTTTATGAGCGATAAGGAGTGGGTAAAAAGATATCTTTGCAGTGCACTAAGACGAAAATAGAGATGGGGTAAATGTATGATAAGAAAAATGGAAGAAAAGGATATATCTGATGTTTTGCAGATATGGCTTGAGACAAACATTAAGGCACATAGTTTTATAGACAAGGAATATTGGACCGGCAATTATGAAATGGTGAAACAGATTCTGCCGGAAGCAGAAGTATATGTATATGAAGAGGAAAAAAATGGTCAGATAGATGGTTTTATCGGAATAAATGATTGCTATATCGAGGGATTGTTTGTGAAAGAATCTGCACAATCGATGGGAATTGGAAAATGTCTGCTGGATTATGTAAAAAGCAGAAAAACCGAATTGTGTTTATGTGTATACGAAAAGAATGTGCATGCAATTTACTTTTATCAGAGGGAGAATTTCTTGATTCAGGCGGAAGAAACAGATGAAGATACAAACGAAAAAGAGTATGTTATGAGGTGGGGAAAATGAAAAATAAATTAGTCATGGCGATGATTACTGTTGTACTTGCAAGTGAGTGTTTTGCTGGATGCAGTAAAAAAACAATAGAAAATTCTGCTGCTTCAAACGCGTCAGTATTGGAAGAAAATGAGAAAGAAGCAGAAAACGCGAAGAAAACAGAAAATGCAGAAGAGATGCCGGAAAAACTGAAAACAGGAAATACGGAAGAAATGTTAGAAAACATATCAGAAGACACAGAAAAAGAATCAGGTACAGAAATCTCTGAAACTACAGAAAATACTTCTGATGCACAGACACAAAAATATGTCGTGGAAAATCAGGAATATGTCTATTCCACCTACGGCGATATCGGTCAGTTAGGGGAAGAGGGTAACTACTATAACTCAGATTATCCGGGGAAGGATGCATATGAAGTGCCTATATTTGAAACAACGGCAGATCTCACACATGATGGGATTGCGGATCTTGTTTCTGTAGTTGGATATGGCAGTGAGCCGGATGAAGCGGTAGACGATGTTATAAGCAACAGTTCGTATGGATGTTATGTGAAAGTATATCGTGGAACAAAAGACGGAGAATATGAGAGTCATCCGCGGTTTATCAGCCGAAACTTTCACCTGTCACATGCAGGCAATGGAACAATATGTCTTTCAAAAAAAGATGGTCTGGACTATCTGCTTATAAGCATGACCTACGAAATGCAGGGAACTGCCCAATATGACTTTGCAGCCTTTTATGTGGATGATGAAAAGGGAATCGTGATAGAAGACACCTATGGCGTTGAATTTGCAGTTGACAAGGATGAACACCAGGACTGGAACGAATGTATACACAGGGAAGATGTCGTCCCGCTTTTAAAGGAAAAAATGACGCCATACCTGGATGATTCCACGCTTCTTCTGTCACTTGACATTGATAATGGTGCTTTGTATAGTTGTGATGGGAAAACACTGGAGGGAAATGACTTCTTTGACCAAATATGGGAAAGAAACTATTAGTCCATGACAATGGAATTGAAACACATTGTAACAGATGAGCGAAAGAAATCAGGGAAAGAACAATGAATATGACACTGGTGATCTACACACTGTTTGTGCTTGTGGAGATGATCCTGCATCTGATCCGGCATTTCCGGTATCAGAAGGCAGAGGGAGAAACTTTGATGCACGCACAGAAAATGGACATCCGTCTGACACTGCTTATGGATCTGCTGCAGTTGCCGTTAAGTCTTATTTTCACAAGGTTTCTGAATCTGTTTTCGGCAGTGATTCTGGTATTTGGGGAGGCATACCCAAATCAACTTGCCGGAAGCTATGCAGGCGATCGCAGACACGGTACATAAGAGTGTGGGATTTACCAAAAACTGTTTTGACCTCTTCAACATCTGTATCACGATCACAGTCGGACTGGTCTGTCAGGGACATCTGATCGGAATCGGGCTTGGAACGGTGGTGGCAGTGATCGGAGTCGGACGTGTAATCGCAATTTTTAACCATGGGTTTAAGAAAAAAATGGATGATCTGGCAGGCATGGAAGCATAGATCTGCAGGTAAAAGAGCGGAAAGACACAGATACAATTTAGACACAATTTAATAGAAATAATAAAAATGCGAAGATGCAGAAAAATTAATGAAATTTTTTTGCATCTTTTTTCTATTGAATTGTTTGTATAGATATTATTTTAAGAGAAAATAAATAAAAAAGACAGATAATATACATACATTGCATATAATTATCATATTATCAGATAATATGAAGAAAAAACTGGTAGACAAACGAATATGAAAGTTGTATATTAATACATAACAAATCCGACAAAAGACAACTGTTTTTCAGGCGAAGACAGATGAGTGGATGGAGAAAGGAAGTTGAAGATGAAAGAGCAGAAATTAGACCGTTTTTCTGTAGCGGGCAGCTGTAAGACAGAAACCGGAATGTATGATCCGAGATTTGAACATGATAACTGCGGTATCGGTGCTGTTGTCAATATCAAAGGTATCAAGACACATGCAACGGTAGAGAATGCATTAAAGATCGTAGAAAACTTGAAACACAGAGCAGGTAAAGATGCAGAGGGCAAGACAGGTGACGGTGTTGGTATTCTGCTTCAGGTATCACACAAGTTTTTCTCCAAAGTGACAAAACCACTTGGAATCGAGCTTGGAGAGGAGAGAGACTACGGTGTCGGCATGTTTTTCTTCCCGCAGGATGAATTAAAACGCAACCAGGCGAAGAAAATGTTTGAGGTCATCGTGAACAAGGAAGGAATGGAGTTCTTAGGATGGAGAGAAGTTCCAACCGATCCGACCAAACTCGGACAGAAAGCAGTTGACTGTATGCCGTATATTATGCAGGGCTTTGTCAAACGTCCGGCAGAAGTGGCAAAGGGACTTGATTTTGACCGCAAACTGTATGTGGCAAGACGTGTTTTTGAACAGTCCAACGATGATACTTATGTGGTTTCTTTATCCAGCAGAACCATCGTATACAAAGGTATGTTCTTAGTAGAGCAGCTTCGCTTATTCTTTGCTGACTTACAGGATAAAGATTACGAATCAGCGATCGCAACCGTGCACTCCCGTTTCTCCACGAACACGAATCCAAGCTGGGAGAGAGCGCATCCGAACCGTTTTATCGTACATAACGGTGAGATCAACACCATCAAGGGTAATGCGGACAAGATGCTTGCCCGCGAGGAGACGATGGAGTCTGAGCACTTAAAAGGAGAACTGCAGAAGGTACTTCCGGTTATCAATTCCGAGGGTTCCGACTCCGCAATGCTTGATAATACCTTGGAATTTCTGGTTATGAGCGGCATGGAACTTCCACTTGCAGTTATGATCATGATCCCGGAGCCATGGGCAAACAACCGCATCATGTCACAGAAGAAAAAAGATTTCTATCAGTATTATGCGACGATGATGGAGCCGTGGGACGGACCTGCATCTATTCTGTTCTCCGACGGTGATATGATGGGAGCAGTGCTTGACCGCAACGGTCTGCGTCCTTCCCGTTATTACATTACAGATGATGATTATCTGATCCTCTCATCCGAGGTTGGTGTACTTGATATCGATCCGACAAAGATTCTCGTAAAAGAGCGCCTGCGTCCTGGTAAAATGCTTTTAGTTGATACCGTTGCAGGCCGTGTGATCGACGATGATGAATTGAAAGAAACTTATGCAAACAAGCAGCCATATGGTGAATGGCTTGACCGCAACCTCTTAAAACTGGAAGATTTAAAGATTCCGAACGAGCGTGTGCCGGAATATACCAAGGAAGAACGCCAGAGAATGCAAAAAGCATTCGGTTATACTTTCGAGTCCCTGCGTGAAGCAATCCTTCCGATGGCAAAGAACGGCGGCGAGGGTACATCTGCCATGGGTATTGATACACCGCTTGCTGCACTTGCGAGTGACCATCAGCCGTTATTTAACTATTTCAAACAACTGTTCGCACAGGTAACAAACCCGCCGATCGATTCGATCCGTGAGAAAGTTGTAACATCCACAACAGTTTATATCGGTGAGGACGGTAACCTCTTAGAGGAAAAGGCAGAGAACTGTCAGGTATTAAAGGTTAATAACCCGATCCTGACAAACACAGACCTGATGAAGATCAAAGCCATGAAGGTGCCGGGATTTAAAGTAGAAGTGATCCCGATCATTTACTATAAAAACACAAGCCTTGAAAAGGCAATCGACCGTCTGTTTGTGGAAGCCGACCGTGCATACAGAGATGGCGCAAACATCCTGATCCTTTCTGACCGTGGAATCGATGAGAACCATGTTCCGATTCCTTCACTGCTTGCTGTCTCAGCCTTACAGCAGCATCTGGTAAGAACGAAAAAGAGAACATCGGTTGCGATGATCTTAGAGTCCGGCGAACCGAGAGAGGTACATCATTTTGCAACACTGCTCGGCTATGGTGCGTGCGCGATCAACCCATATCTGGTACAGGATACGGTAAAACAGCTTGTGGACGAGCATATGCTTGACAAAGATTACTATGCAGCCGTACAGGATTACAACAATGCAATCTTAAACGGTATCGTAAAGATCGCATCCAAGATGGGTATTTCCACGATCCAGTCTTACGAGGGTTCTAAGATCTTCGAGGCGATCGGTATTGATAAAAATGTCATTGACAAATATTTTACCAACACGGTCAGCCGTATTGGTGGTATCACATTAAAGGATATTGAAAATGATGTCAATGAGCTTCATTCTGCAGCCTACGATCCGCTTGGACTTGAATCCGATCTGACTTTAGAGAGCCGCGGACGCCATAAGATGAGAAGCGGAGCAGACCCGCATCTTTACAATCCTGCAACGATCCATCTGTTACAGGAGGCAACCAGACGAGGTGACTATGAGCTGTTCAAACAGTACACGGATCTGGTTAATAAGGAAGAAAGAGAGATCACACTGCGTGGACTGATGGATTTCAATTACCCGAAAAAAGGTGTACCGCTTGAGGAAGTAGAGAGTGTTGACTCCATTGTACAGAGATTTAAAACAGGTGCGATGTCCTATGGTTCCATTTCACAGGAGGCACATGAGACGCTCGCAATCGCAATGAATCGCCTGCATGGAAAATCCAACTCCGGTGAAGGTGGTGAGGATGCAGAGCGTATCGCAAGTAAAAACAGCAGTGTCAACCGCTGTTCTGCGATCAAACAGGTTGCATCCGGACGTTTCGGTGTCACCAGCCAGTATTTAGTCAGTGCACAGGAGATCCAGATCAAGATGGCACAGGGGGCAAAACCTGGTGAAGGCGGACATCTTCCGGGTAAAAAAGTTTATCCGTGGATCGCAAAGACCAGACTTTCCACTCCGGGCGTGGCTCTGATCTCTCCGCCGCCACATCACGATATTTATTCCATCGAGGATCTTGAGCAGCTGATCTTCGACTTAAAGAACTCGAACCGTGATGCGAGAATCACAGTAAAACTGGTATCTGAGGCAGGTGTGGGTACCGTTGCAGCCGGTGTTGCAAAAGCAGGTGCACAGGTTGTACTGATCTCCGGTTATGACGGTGGTACCGGTGCAGCTCCGGCAAGCTCTATCCACAATGCAGGTCTTCCTTGGGAGCTTGGACTTTCCGAGACACACCAGACTCTGATCATGAACGGACTTAGAAATAAAGTCCGCATTGAGACAGATGGTAAGTTAATGAGTGGCCGTGACGTTGCAATCGCAGCACTGCTCGGTGCGGAAGAATATGGTTTTGCAACCGCTCCGCTTGTAACGTTAGGCTGTGTCATGATGCGTGTTTGTAACTTAGATACCTGTCCGGCAGGTATTGCAACACAGAACCCGGAACTCCGCAAACGTTTTGCAGGAAAACCGGAATATGTTGAGAATTTCATGCGTTTCATTGCAGCAGAGCTAAGAGAATACATGGCAAAACTCGGCTGTAAGACGATTGATGAGATGGTCGGCAGAAGTGATCTGTTAAAGGTTCGTGAGGACTTAAGCGGCAGGGAGAAAGAAATTGATCTTTCCAAGATCTTAAACAACCCATTTGCAGACCAGAAAAAGAAAGTTATCTTTGATCCGAAACAGGTTTATGATTTCGAACTGGAAAAATCAAAAGATATCACGGTGCTCTTAAAACAGTTAGGACCAGCACTTGAAAAACAGCAGCGCAGAAGTATTGATGTGGAAGTGACAAACACCGACCGTTCCTTCGGTACGATCTTTGGTTCTGAGATCACCAAGAAATACGGCGGCGAGGGACTCCCGGAAGATACATTTATTGTAAAATGCAGTGGCGCAGGCGGACAGAGTTTTGGTGCATTTATCCCGAAAGGGCTGACCTTAGAGTTAGTCGGGGATTCCAACGATTACTTTGGAAAGGGTCTTTCCGGCGGAAAACTGGTTGTTTATGCACCGGCAGGCGTAAAATACAAAAAAGATGAGAATATCATCATCGGTAACGTGGCTCTTTACGGGGCAACCAGTGGAAAAGCATTTATCAGTGGTGTTGCAGGCGAGCGTTTCTGTGTCCGCAACTCCGGTGCATCCGCAGTTGTTGAGGGAGTCGGCGATCATGGATGTGAGTATATGACCGGCGGACGTGTTGTAGTCCTTGGTAAGACTGGAAAGAACTTTGCAGCAGGTATGAGCGGCGGTATCGCATATGTACTCGACGAAGACAACGATCTGTATACAAGAATGAATAAAGAAATGGTATTTTCCGAAGAAATATCCAATAAATATGACGTTATGGAATTAAAAGACATGATCAAAGAGCATGTGGCATTGACCAATTCCGAAAAAGGAAAAGAGATCCTTGATAATTTCAGCGAATACCTGCCGAAATTCAAAAAGGTCATTCCATACGATTATAACCGGATGCTGATGGCAATCGTTCAGATGGAGGAGAAAGGTTTATCCTCAGAACAGGCGCAGATCGAAGCATTTTATGCAAACACGAGAGGTTAAATAAGCAAGATGTTCCTGCGGCAAGTGCCGCAGGGCATCACGATGGAGGATATGAGCAATGGGAAAACCAACTGGATTTATAGATTATGAGAGAGAAGATGCGAAAGCGATCGAGCCGAAGGAGCGCATCAAAAATTTTAAGGAATTTCATATTCCACTTTCCATGGAAAAACAGCAGGTTCAGGGCGCAAGATGCATGAACTGCGGTGTGCCGTTCTGCCAGTCCGGTATGACCATCATGGGAATGACAAGCGGATGTCCGCTGCACAATCTGGTACCGGAGTGGAATGATCTTGTCTATACCGGAAACTGGGAACAGGCATATAACCGTTTAAAGAAAACCAACAACTTCCCGGAATTTACATCGCGCGTGTGCCCGGCACTCTGTGAGGCGGCCTGCACCTGCGGTCACTGGGAAGATCCGGTCACCTGTAAGGCAAACGAGCACGGCATTATTGAAAATGCTTATGAAAAGGGATATGCAGCAGCAAAACCGCCGAGAGTGCGTACCGGAAAGAAAGTTGCAATCATCGGTTCCGGTCCTGCAGGACTTGCCGCAGCAGATCAGTTAAATAAGCGTGGGCATCAGGTGACGGTGTTTGAACGTGACGACCGTGTCGGCGGACTTTTGATGTATGGTATCCCGAACATGAAACTGGAAAAATGGGTGATCGACCGTAAAGTGGATATCATGAAAGAAGAAGGCGTGGAATTTGTAACCAGCGTCAATGTCGGAAAAGATGTAAAGGCAGCGAAGTTATTAAAGGATTATGACCGCGTCATCTTAGCCTGCGGTGCAAAAAATCCGCGAGACATCAAGGCACCGGGACGTGATGCAAAGGGCATTTACTTTGCAGTGGATTTCTTAAAGGCAACCACAAAGAGTCTTTTAGATTCCGACCTGAAAGATAACAATTATATTTCTGCAAAAGGTAAAAAAGTGGTCATCATCGGTGGCGGTGATACCGGAAACGACTGTGTCGGAACATCCATCCGCCATGGCTGCGCGAGCGTGACACAGCTCGAGATGATGCCGAAAGCACCGGATACCAGAGCGGCGAATAATCCGTGGCCGGAGTGGCCGAAAGTCTGCAAGACAGACTACGGTCAGGAGGAAGCGATCGCTGTATTTGGACATGATCCACGTATCTACCAGACGACAGTCAAAGAGTTCTTAAAAGATAAAAATGGCAACTTAAACGGCATTATCACCGTAAAATTAGAGAGCAAAAAGGATGAAAAGACCGGACGCATGGTAATGTCAGAAGTGCCGGGTTCCGAGACGAAACTGGATGCAGATCTGGTTCTGATCGCAGCAGGATTCCTTGGAACAGAGAAATATGTCGCTGATGCATTTGGTGTTGAGTTAAATGCAAGAACGAACATTTCAACCGCAGAGGGCGCATATGCAACAAGTGTGAAAAATGTATTTGCAGCAGGTGATGTGCACAGAGGACAGTCTCTTGTCGTGTGGGCAATCCGTGAGGGACGTGAGGTCGCACATGCGGTGGATGAGAGCCTGATGGGATATTCTTACCTGTCGGTACAATAGGGAAAAATAAAAATTGTTGATGGAAATAATATAATAAAAGACCGGAGTGACATGATTTGGGACACTATATGAAATCATGCGGCTCCGGTCTTTTTCAAAAGTTGTTTATTGAAACATTTTATGGAATGTGCTATTTTCATCATATAGATTTTCCGGCGGATGGGGAGTCCGGGAAGAAGATATGATGGGGGAAACAGAAACGATGTTGAAAATTTTTCTGGCAGAAGATGAGATTGTAATGCGGGAGGGGATACGAAATAATATTGCATGGCAGGAGGAAGGATTTGAATTTGTTGGTGAGGCGAGTGATGGAGAACTCGCGTATCCGATGATTCAGAAACTAAAACCGGACATCCTGATCACGGACATCAGGATGCCTTTTATGGATGGACTGGAACTTAGCCGGATCGTAAAACAGGAACTTCCGGATACGAGTATCCTGATTCTGAGCGGATATGGTGAGTTTGATTATGCAAAAGAAGCTATCTCGATCGGTGTGGAAGACTATCTGCTGAAACCGGTGACCAGTGCACAGCTTTTAGAAGCAATCAGGCGGATCGCAGAAAAAATTTACGGCAGGAGAGGCAGACAGGAAGAGACAAAAAACGAAAAAGAACAGAAAACACTTACAAAAAGAAGACTGTTCCGACATATCGTATCCGGTGAGCACTCCTTTTCGGAGGTGTTAAAAGAGGCTAGAGAACAGGAGATCGAACTGGCAGCGGAGCGCTACAATGTTCTTATGTTACAGCTCTTTTTCGAGGATGGGACGGAGACGTTTTATGAAAAAGATGAAGCATTTGAAGATCATATGGAACAGTTTTTTGCATACGGTTCGAGTGTGATCTGCGCAAAACTAAGCTGTGGGGAATATCATCTGGTACTGAAAGAGGAAAATGGTGTGACGCTTGAACAGCTGAAAAATGCCATTGAACAGGAACTTGAAATATATCTCTGCGGGGAAAATAAGATCGATTATGCCGCGGTATACGGGATACCGGTCACACGGTTCAGCGAGATCAAAAAATGTTACGAGGAAGCGAATCTTCTTTTTGCAAAGCGGTATTCCTTAGAGAAAAATAAGATCACGGAACAGGTAAAGAAGATAGAAAATGAGATGGAAACAAAAGAGACATTAGATCTTGGGGAACTCAATGTGTCCGGGATCGACCGCAGACAGGTGGAACAGTTTTTGTATACAGGAAGAAAAGAGGAAGTATCCGGGTTTGTGGATGATTATTTCCGGAAAATCTCAAACGGTAGCTTACAGTCGGTTCTGCTGTGTCAGTATGTGCTGATGGATCTGTATGTGAGCGCGGTCTCCGTGTTGGAAAAAAGCGGATATACCAGTGAAAATCTGTTGGAACAGTACAAAGATGCGCAGAAGATGGAAATTTTTCTTGGCACTGCAGGACAGGCGAGGGAGTACATCAAAAATCTGTTCGGGGCAGTGATCGAACTGCGGGAGCAGGGCATGGAACGCAGATATGACAATCTGATCCAGCATGCAAAAGCCTACATAGAAGATAACTATAATCATGAGGATATCTCCTTAAATATGGTCGCTTCGGAGGTAAATTTAAGTTCGAGCCATTTCAGCACTGTATTCGGACAGGAGACGGGAGTGACGTTTGTTGAGTATCTGACAAAGGTGCGCATGGATAAGGCAAAACAGTTATTGCGGACGACCGGGACTAAGACCACGGAGATTGCATTTGAAGTCGGTTTCCGGGATGCACATTATTTCAGTAACCTGTTTAAAAAGACACAGGGGTGTACGCCGCGGGAATACAGAAACAGGAGTGACAGACCAGAGCAGGAACAGGAAAAATTATGAACGTAAGAAAAAAATTTTCATTAAAAAACAGGTTGTATCTGCTGCTTCTTATCTGTGTGATCCCACTAACGGTTATGATCACATATTTGCTTTTTATGATCAACAATGTATCGTCAAAATATGACCATATTGTGGAGAAGATCACAAAGGCAAATGCATATAACATCGGATTCAAGGAAGATATCGACTATGTGATGTACATTATCGTGGTTAATTCGGAACGTGCGGAGGAGTTAGTCGATACACAAAAGCCGCAAAAGATGATCAAAGAGGCGAGAGAGGTGTTTGGGGAATTGGCAGAGGATGCCGATTCCGCATATGCGAAACAGCGTCTCTCGCGAATTTTAAAGAGTCTTGACACCCTTGAAAAAAGGGTGCAGGAGATTGAGGAAGATGCGTTAGTCAGTGGATCTTATGAGACAAATATGGAGAGTTTGGACTTAAATATCAGGGTGCTGACGGAGCTGATCCAGGAACAGATCCAGTATTATATTTATTACGAGAGCATGAACATGGAGGATCTGCGGGGTGGGATTCGTAATGATGTGGAGCAGGCGATTGCGATCACGAGCGGTATTTTACTGGTGATCTTAGTGGGTGCATTTGCAGTCAGCAGAAAAATCGTGACGGGCATCACAGAACCAATCGGGGAGCTGTGCGATGCCGCAGTGGCTGCCGGGGGTGGCGATTTCAGAATCCGGGCGGTGAAAACCGGACCGGAAGAGATTGAGGTGCTAAATAAGAGTTTTAACCAGATGGTGGAAAAAATCGGCAACCTTGTGGAAGATATCCATACGGAGGAGTTGAATTTAAGGGCAGCAGAGCTTCGGGTGCTGCAGGAGCAGATCAATCCTCATTTCTTATATAACACGCTCGATAATATCATCTGGCTTGCCGAGTCAAAAAAGACAGACGAGGTCGTAATGATGGTGTCCTCCCTGTCCACATTTTTCAGGACTTCTTTGAGTAAGGGAAGGGAGTTTGTCTCCGTGAAAGAAGAGACAGAGCATATCCGCAGCTATTTAGAGATCCAGCAGTTCCGCTACCGGGACATTTTAGATTATGAGATTGCGATCCCGGAGGAATATTACGGTTATGAGGTCATCAAACTGACACTTCAGCCGTTAGTGGAAAATGCACTTTACCATGGCATAAAAAACAAGCGTGGAAAGGGACATATCACGGTCTCGGCGGAGCGTTGTGCGGATGTCTTGATCTTTAAGGTAAAAGATAACGGGATCGGGATGGATAAACAGAGACTTGCAGAAGTATGCGCGATGTTAAAAGAGGATGGCAATACGAAAAAAGAAAATGACGGCTTTGGACTGTTTAATGTCAATCAACGCATCCAGTTGCATTATGGCACGGAATATGGACTGAAAGTGCAGAGTACCTACGGGGAAGAAACGGAAGTCTGGGTAAGAATTCCGGTAAGAACAGAAAGCAGTTCATAAAAAATACACATTTTTCCAAAAAAAATACACTTTTTTACCGAAATATATGAAAGCTGTTCACAATTTAGTAAAAAATTATACTTAATTCAAATTTAATTCGGTATTCATAAAAACCTCTCACAGTTATAATTAGACCATGGTTAGCAACGAAACCAAATCTAAAAAAACTATGGGAGGTTTTTGAAATGAAAAGAAAATTGGTGAGTATGGTAATGTGTATGGCATTAGGGGCAACAATGTTAGCAGGATGCGGAAACAGCGCAAACACGTCAACAGGTAATGCGGGTGCATCCAATGATGCCGCAGCAAAAACAGATGATGCAGCTGCTGCAGATCAGACAGAAGACAGCGCAGAGGCAGCCGGAACAGAGAGCTCCGCAGCAAGCGGTGATACGGTTACAATTGGTTTTGCACAGGTTGGACACGAATCTGACTGGCGTACCGCTTCCACAGATTCCTGTTTAAGTGTTTTTTCCGCAGACAATGGATACGATCTTCAGTTTGTAGACTGTGATAATGATTCTGCAGTACAGTTAGAGGCAGTCAGAGGATTTATCGAGCAGGATGTTGATTATATCATCATCGATCCGATCGTATCAACCGGATGGGACACTGTACTGACAGAGTGCGAGGAAGCAGGAATTCCGGTTATTGTCATTGACCGTACGATCGATGACTCAGATAAATATGTTTCATGGGTAGGTTCTAACTTCAAGACAGAAGGTCTTGCAGCAGGAGAGTGGTTAAAAGCATATACAGATGCAAAGGGCATCAGTGATGTCAATGTACTTGTGATCGAGGGATCTACCGGAGCTTCCGCAACGATCGGACGTACCGACGGATTTAAAGAGATTGCAGATGCAAATGGATGGAATATCTTAGATTCCCAGACAGGTGATTTCACACAGGCAGGCGGACAGGAAGTCATGGAGTCCTACATCAAGAGTTATGAAGGTAAATTTAATGTTGTTGTATGCCAGAACGATAACGAAGCATTCGGTGCAATGGATGCAATGAAGGCAGCTGGTATCTCCTACGGTGTAGATGGTGATGTGATCCTTGTTTCCTTTGATGCATGTACCGCAGGACTTGAGTATGTAATGTCCGGTGACATCAATGCAGACTTTGAGTGTAACCCGCTTGCAGCTCCGTTCGTAGAGGAAGTTATCAAACAGCTTCAGGCTGGTGAGACTCCGGAGAAAGAAGTATACATGACAGAACACTGGTTCGTAAATGAGGATGTCCTTTCTACGATCAATGTAAATGGAGAAGATCAGGATCTGACCGTTGTCACAAAAGAAATCGTAGATGCCCAGTACTAATCAAACCTGATGGCATAAAATGCGGGGGAGACCATCTGGTCTCTCCCATTTTAAAGAAAGGGTGAAGGAAGATGGAGAGTAATGTTGTATTGACCATGCGCGGAATAACCATGACATTTCCGGGAGTAAAAGCATTGGATCATGTGGATCTTACATTACGCAAAGGTGAGATCATGGCACTGATGGGGGAAAATGGTGCCGGAAAATCTACGCTGATCAAATGTCTGACAGGAATCAATGCATTTGAGGCAGGAGAAATACATGTGGAGGGCATCGATGGTCCGGTTGTCAATCATTCGACGCTGGATGCACAGAAAAAGGGCATTTCCACTGTGTATCAGGAGGTAAATCTTTGCCCGAATCTTAGTGTTGCAGAGAATTTATTTATTGGAAGGGAACCGAAAACAAAACTTGGAACGATCGACTGGAAGACCATGGTCGCAAAATCGGAAAAGATCATGGACAGTCTGGATATAAAAATTGATGTAACGCAGAATCTGGAAGAATATTCACTTGCCCTGCAGCAGATGATCGCAATCGCGAGAGCGGTGGATATGGAATGTAAAGTACTTATCTTAGATGAGCCGACGTCATCGTTGGATGACCATGAAGTAGAAAAATTATTTACCCTGATGCGTCAGCTGAAAGAAAAGGGAGTTGCAATCGTGTTTGTAACCCATTTTTTAGAGCAGGTCTATGCGGTCTGTGACCGTATCACAGTACTCAGAAACGGTAAATTAGTCGGGGAATATCCAATCGAAGAACTGCCGAGGGTGCGTCTGGTTGCGGCAATGATGGGAAAAGATTTTGATGATCTTGCGGCCGTAAAAACAGAGCAGGCGAAAGACTTTTCAAAGGAACCGCTGTTTATCGATGCAAAGGGATTGAGCCATAAAGGAAAAATCAAACCGTTTGACTTACAGATCCATAAGGGAGAGGTAGTCGGATTGACCGGACTTTTAGGTTCCGGTAGAAGTGAGTTAGCACGTGTTATTTACGGCGCGGACAAAAATCAGACCGGAGAGCTGAAAGTGGCGGGAAAAGAAGTAAAGATCAATGCTCCGATCGATGCCATGAACCTTGGAATGGGACTATTGCCGGATGACAGAAAGGCAGAAGGTATCATAGGTGACCTGTCGGTAAGGGAAAATATTATTCTTGCACTGCAGGCAAAACGTGGAATATTCAAACTGCTGCCGATGAGTAAGCAGATCGAGATCGCGGACAAATACATAGAACTTCTTCAGATCAAGACCGCAAACAGGGAGACACTGATTAAACAGCTCTCCGGTGGTAACCAGCAGAAGGTGATCTTAGCACGCTGGCTTGCGACCGATCCGGAATTTTTAATTTTAGATGAACCGACGCGTGGTATCGATGTCGGAACAAAGACAGAGATCCAGAAACTTGTGATCCAGTTAGCGGAGGAGGGAAAGAGCCTGATCTTTATTTCTTCTGAGATCGAAGAGATGCTTCGAACCTGTTCGAAACTTGTCGTATTAAGAGATGGGGAAAAAGTCGGTGAGATCACGGATAATCTGACACAGGAACATGTAATGCAGGCGATCGCAGGAGGTGGCACAAATGAATAATATAAAGAAACTGATCAGCAAACCGCTGTTTCTGCCTATCTTTTGTATGTTATTGGTAATGGCGGTAAATATCATTTACGATGTTGCATCGGGAAATTTTGCATTTAATTTCTTTACGATCTCCATTCGAAACGGAGTATTGTATGGACGTATTATCGATATCTTAAACCGTGGAAGTGAGATCGCGATCCTTGCGATCGGAATGACTCTGGTTGTATCCTGTTCTGCAGGTACTGATATTTCCGTTGGTTCGGTCATGTCACTGGCAGCGTCGTTCTGCTGTATGCTGCTTGCAGGCTATGGAGTTTCCTCCACGAATGAACTGGCGAGACCGCTTATCATCGGAGTGCTTGGCGGTATCCTGATCGGATGTGTCTGCGGTGCATTTAACGGATTTTTAGTATCGTATCTGAATGTACAGCCGATGGTCGCAACGCTTATTTTATTCTCGGCAGCAAGAGCGATCGGTCTGTTATTATGTAATAATATGATTGTGTATGTAAGAGAGGATTCCTTTAAAATTTTTGGTGGATATCTTGGATTTATCCCGACACCGATTGTTGTGGCAGCCGTATGTATCATAATCACTTCCCTGATACTAAAAAAGACGGCGCTGGGGTTATATGTACAGAGTGTTGGTATCAACAAAAAGGCTTCCCGTATTGCAGGTATCAAATCAGAAAGAATTATTTTCCTGTGCTACATTGTCTGTGGACTTTGCGCCGGAATTGCCGGAATTGTGGCATCTTCCCGTATCAGTTCTGCAGATTCTAACAATATCGGATTAAACTTTGAGCTGGATGCAATTCTTGCAGTTGCACTTGGCGGTAACAGTCTTGGCGGCGGAAAGTTCCGTCTTACCGGTTCTATTATCGGTGCATATACGATCCAGGCGATCACGACAACACTGTATGCGCTGGGTGTTTCCACCGAACAGGCACCGGTATACAAGGCGGTCATTGTTATCATCATCGTTGCGATCCAGGCGCCTCCGTTTAAGGATTATATGAAAAAGATGTCTGCAAAAAGACAGCTGGCAAAAGGAGGTGTCGCATAATGAAGAAAAAGAAAATGAATGGAAACACGGTACTTTTGATCATCACAATCGTTTTATTCTTCGTCATGTATGCAGTCGGATGTGCGATTTATGCAAATAAGGGATTTACACACCTGCAGACATTTTTAAATGTACTGATCAATAATGCGGGACTCTTATGCATTACCTGTGGAATGACATGTGTTATGCTGACAGGCGGAATCGACATCTCGGTTGGTTCTCTTGTAGCTATGGACTGTATGTTTCTTGCGGTCGGAATGGAGAGATGGAACATGAACGCAGTGGTTCTTTGTATTCTGGTCCTTTTGATCGGCGTTGTATTTGGAATTGTACAGGGTTTCTGTGTCGGATATTTAAATATCCAGCCATTTATTGTGACGATGGCGGGAATGTTCTTCGCAAGAGGTATGACGGCTGTGATCTGTACGGATCAGGTATCGATCAGCAGCAATGAATTTTTTGTAAAACTTGCAAATGCCAAGATCAAACTTCCGTTTGGATCTTATGTCAATGGTAAAGGCGTGGTACAGGTACCGTTTATCCGTATTTCCGTGGTTGTGGCACTGGTAGTGTTAGTCGTGGTATTTCTGATGCTCCGCTACACCAAATTCGGAAGAAGTCTTTATGCAGTTGGCGGCAGTGAGCAGTCAGCGACCATGATGGGACTTGATGTGAAAAAGACAAAATTAAAAGCTTATGTGTTATCTTCTTTCCTCTGTTCGATCGGCGGTATCTGCTATTGCTTGAATACCATGTCCGGCAACGTGCAGCAGGCACTTGGATTAGAGATGGATGCCATCGCATCATCCGTTATCGGTGGAACGCTCTTGACCGGAGGAGTTGGAAATGTGATCGGTTCCTTCTTCGGTGTACTGATCAACGGTACAATCTCAACTCTGGTAAAGACCAATGGTAAGCTCTTAAGTTCCTGGTCGAGCATCGCAGTTGCAGCATTACTTTGTTTCTTTATTGTGTTACAGAGTATTTTTGCAAAGATGAAAGAGAGCAGTAAATAATAAAGTGAATAAGAAAAAGCTGTCGCACAGAGAAAATTCTCTATTTATGTGCGGCGGCTTTTTGGTATATAATGAAAAGCAGAGGTTATGGGTTCGGAGGAGATATGTTAAACAAAAGGTGGGTATCAGCAGGAATCACGGTACTTGGGGCGATATTTTTGCTGGCAGGATGTGGAGAAAAAAGAGGGCAGCGTACGAATGGACTGGACACGGAGGAGATGGCAGGTCATGATGGGTGTATTGTGGTAGGCTATGCACAGGTCGGTTCAGAGTCAGACTGGAGAACAACGAATACGCAGTCATTTAAAAATATTTTTACGGAAGAAAACGGTTATTATCTGATTTTTGAGGATGGACAGCAGAAACAGGAAAATCAGGTCAAGGCGATCCGCAACTTTATCCTACAGGATGTGGACTATATTATTTTAGATCCGGTTGTGGAAACGGGATGGGAAGCGGTGCTTGAGGAGGCAAAGGAGGCAGGAATCCCTGTCATTCTCTCTGACCGTACCGTGGAAGTCGGCGATGAAAGCCTTTACAGCTGCTGGGTAGGAAGTAATTTTTGTGAAGAGGGAATAAAGGCGGGGGAGTGGCTTGAAAATTATTTAAAAGAACAGGGAAGAGAAGATGAGACGATCCATTTAGTCACACTGCAGGGGACGTCAGGTTCCTCCGCACAGATCGGGCGGTCGGACGGTTTTGAAAAAATATTAAAAAAACACTCAGACTGGGTGATGCTTGAAAAACAGTCGGGCGATTTTACACAGGCAAAAGGTCAGGAAGTCATGGAAGATTTTTTAGAGAAGTACGATGATATCGATGTTGTGATCAGTGAAAACGACAATATGACGTTTGGCGTGATCGATGCGCTTGAGGCGGCAGGAAAGAAAATGGGAACAGATGGTGATGTGATCGTGATCTCATTTGATGCAGTAAAAGATGCGCTTACGGTGATGCAGGATGAGAAGATCATGGCTGATTTTGAGTGCAATCCGCTGACAGCCCCTTTGGTCGAACAGACGATCCGGCATATGGAAAACGGGGAAGAGGTCGATAAAGTCCAGTATGTGGAGGAAGGATATTTTGATTACACGATGGATCTGAAATCAATCCTGAAAGACAGATCCTATTAGACAATAGGGAAAGTGTGTATATTGCTTCTTTGGTTTTATTTTTGTATAATATTGAAATAAATTATACTGGGAAATCAAATAAAACAGAGGAGAAGAGCAGTATGGCAGAAGAGGAATTTCAGGAACAAAGTTCCGTGAAAACTGAAACTGAAAAAGAACAGAGTGCCGTGGAAAAGAAAAAAGCAAAAGAACAGAGTGCCACAGAAAAGGAAAATGTAAATGTAGAGAATGTTATGGAACAGGAACAGGTAGAAGATCCGGTTATCATAGAGAGCGAAGATGTGAAGATGGAAACAGAACCGGATTACATGCAGATGGAAGTCAAAAATCCGCGCATCGGGAAAGTTTTAAAGCTTGAAGAGGAAGCAAAGCGGCAGAATGAATTAGAGCAGCTTCGCAGCAAGCGGATCAGACAGCAGCAGGAATATATCAATCAGATGATCGACTCCGTGGAAGCAAATCTGAAGAATACAAAAGAAGAACAGAAGCTAAATGAGGAGTTTGAGCGCCATATCAGAACGGAAGTTTACCGGATGCATGGTATTAGTGAGGATAAACTTCAGGGCATGGAGGAGCGGCGCAATGCATGGTATCAGGGGGCTGCGTTTGCGCTGTTTTTTTTGTCGCTGATCTTAGTGGCAGTGTGCGGTGTTCTGCATGGATTTGGTTCGGAACTTTGTATTTTTATGGCATTTTATACGGCAATCGAGGGCACACTTCTTTCAAATGGCAGGAAACAGGCAGCGTTTTTTGAGGTGCTGATCAAGGTTTTATATCTGTTACTTTACCCTGTGATGCTGACGGTGTTTGTATGTTACGAACTGAAATTTAAGGAATATGATATGTTAGTTCCGATCTTTGTGATCGCTGGCGTGGTTGTTCTGATGCTCGGTGCGGTATCTTATTTTGCTTACGACCCATACCGTGTGGATAAGCGCAACCGCAAAAAAGCAAACAGTTACATAAAAGAGATGGAAAAGGCAGCGTTAAAGGAAGTACGTCTGAAAGAAAAAGCACTTGAAAAATTACAGCGGAAAAACGCGAAGAAGGCACAGAGAGAAAAAGTGCGCAAAGAAAAGGAAGAAGAAAGACGTACGAAACGGGAAGCACGCAAAGCGGAGCGGGAAGCAGCACGGCACAAATCAGAACAGGAAAAGCCGGCAGAAAAAATCATTGGATGGTGGGAAAAAATCCGTCATAAGAATGAGAAGAAAACTGAAAGTGAAGTGAAAGAGCAGATGACAGAAAACATTGCGAAAGACAAAAATGAGAGCGCAGAATAAAAGTCTGTTATGGTCAAAGACCAATAACATATAGAAATGCAGGAAGAAAGGACAAAATGAAACATGGAAGATTTTAAATTCAGCACACTGGAATATAAAAGACCAGATTTTGAAAAAACAGGTGCATTTGCAGAGGAGATCACGGAAAAGATCAAAAATGCAGCATCCTATGGAGAATTAAAAGGATATATGGAGCAGATGGAAGAGATGTCGAAAAATTTTTCGACGGACTGTACGATCGCATCCATCCGCCATACATTAGACACTACAGATGAGTTCTATGAAAAAGAAGATGCATATATCAACGATATGGTGCCGACCGTTATGCCGAAGCTTCTGGCTATGAATGATGCCCTGATGGAATCAAAGTTCCGCGGCGATATCGAAAACGAATATGGAAAACAGTATTTTGCACAGATGGATCTGCAGAAAAAGACATTCTGTGAGGAAAACATCCCACTGATGCAGCAGGAGTCAAGACTGTGCAAGGAATATGAAAAAATGATGGCAACCGCAGCAATCCCATTTGATGGAAAAACATTAAACTTGTATGGGGTACAGAAGTACTTTGAACATGAGGACCGTGAAGTACGAAAAGCTGCTGTGAAGGCTTACTCTGATTTTTACCATGGCAATGAAAAACGCCTGGAAGAGATCTGGGATGAACTGATCAAAATCCGTACACAGATGGGAAAAAATCTTGGTTATGAGAACTTTATCCCGGTTGGATATATGCAGCAGGGACGTACCGATTACGGCATGGAGGAAGTAGCTGCTTTCCGTGAGCAGGTGCGTACCGTGTTAGTACCTCTGTGTGAAAAATTATATGAGGCACAGAGAAAACGTCTCGGCGTGGATACATTGATGTTTTATGATGAAAAACGTGTATTCCCGGATGGCAATGCAGTTCCGGCAGGGGATGATGATTTCATGGTGGATCAGGCGAGAAAAATGTATCATGAATTAAGCCCTGAGACAGGAGAATTCATTGACTTTATGATCGACCATGAGCTGATGGACTTAAAAAACAAACCGGGCAAGGCATCCACCGGATATATGACATCCCTTGACCGCTACAAAGCACCGTTTGTATTTTCCTGTTTCAATCAGACGATCTTTGATATGCAGGTACTGTCACACGAGTTAGGTCATGCGTTTGCAGGATATATGGCAATGCGCAGCCAGCCGATCGCAGCATATTACAGCGAATCCACGGATATTGCAGAGATCCATTCCATGGCGATGGAACAGTTTGCTTATCCGTATGCAGAAAAATTCTTTGGAGAGCAGGCAGATAAATACCGTTTTGCACATTTGCAGGATGCACTGACATTCGTACCGTTTGGTGTTGCAGTCGATGAATTCCAGCATATCTGCTACAGCAATCCGGATATGACACCGAAGGAGCGCACACTTGCATGGAAGAAATTAGAGGAAACCTACATGCCGTGGAGAAAATATGAGGCGGATGATTTCTTTGACCGCGGCGGCTACTGGTATCACAAGCTGCATATTTATCTCTACCCGTTCTATTACATCAACTATACACTGACGACGATGGGAGCGATGGAGTTTAAGACTAAGGACAGAAAAAATCATGAGGATGCATGGAAAGATTACTTAAATCTCTGTAAATGCGGTGGAAGCATGAGCTATTTAGAGACACTGCGCTATGCACATCTGATGAATCCGTTTGAACAGGGCACAGTGGAAAAAGCGATTGAACTTGCGAAAAATGATTTGTTAAACAGCAAATATATGTAAGAAAAAAGCAAAGAAACGGCGGTTATTTCCGTTTCTTTGCTTTCTTTTTTGCAACACTGTATCCGAAGGTGCCAAGCTTTTTGCCAAGCAGGAAATAGGCACCGTGGGAGTAAGTGACAAGTCCGGTGTCATTGAGATGAAAGGTATTTTTTTTATCAAAAAATTTATCGTCTACGGTAACATTCACCACATCAGCAAGAAACATGGTGTGACTGCCGAGCGGTTTGATCTCCCGCACTTTACATTCAATGTTGACCGGGCTTTCCGCAATACCCGGTGCAGAAATCTCCTTCGAGGGGAGCGGTGTCAGATGCATTTCTTTGAATTTGTCAATATCTTTTCCGGAGCGGACACCGCAGAAATCGGTCGCACGGACTAACTGCTCTGTTGTCAGATTTACAACAAATTCGCCGGATTCTTCGATCATGTGGTAAGAGTAGCGTTCCGGGCGGACAGAGATCGATAACATCGGTGGATTGGTACACACGGTACCTGCCCACGCTACGGTGATGATATTCGGTTTCCCGGCAAGGGCTGGATTGGTGCAGAGCGCATCCTCTTTTCCGGCAGGATACTGGCAGCTTACCATGACGGCAGGCAGCGGGTAGAGCATGTTGCCGGGTTTGAAATATTGTTTTGCCATAAAGCCTCCATTTATTTCAGCAGAAGATCCATGAGATATGCATAGACGTCTTCATTTTGTTTTTTCCAGTTATCACAGATCGCCTGCGCCTGTTCCCGGGTTTTTACGGTAAGTGTCAGGTCGATCAGGTTGGTTTCATGTACACGGAACTGACAGCGCGCTGCATAATCCTGATTTGGTGTTTTGTAATAATCAGCAAGGATGGAGTTAACGCTGCGCAGTTCTAATTTATTTTTTTCTAAGAATGCAGTGGTGTCGCGTTCGATTGCAGGCGTGATCTTATCTTTGAAAAAACCAAGCGTCTCCTTACCGGCAGCAGTAATGGTATACTGTGTATTGCTGTGTGTGGATTCTGCGTGGATGAGACTTGCGTCCTCAAGATCGCTTAATACCTGCTGGACGCGGAAATAATCCGTGTAATCCTGCTCTAAAAAGAAATTAGATATCTGTGTGTTGGTCAATGGAAAATCCACTTTATCGAGCATGTTTAAAATTGTCAGTTTATAGATTGTGATTGGTTCTGCCATAATATAGATGCCCTCTTTCTTTTATAATCAGATATTCTTTCCCTGCCAGAGGTCACGCTCACGCAGGCATTTCTGGATCGTATTTAAAACTCTTTTTTTGTCGGTGCTCCATAAGGGTGCAAGTAAAAGATTCCTCGGCCCGTCCCCTGTGAGCCGGTGGATGACGATCTCCGGCGGCAGCAGTGCGATGCAGTCTGCAATCAGGTCACAGTATTCCTCCAGTGTAAAAAGTGGAAACGGATCTGCCATATAGGCAGTCCCAAGATCGGTTCCTTTTAATATATGAAGGAGCTGGAGTTTTATTCCGGTGACCGGAAGGCTGCCAACATAACGGACGGAGGAGAGCATATCTTCTTTTGTCTCACCCGGAAGTCCAAGGATCAGATGAGTAATGACCGGAATGTTTCTTTTATGCAGATCAGATACTGCCTGCTCAAACTGGGAGAGGGTAAAACCGCTTCGGATCGCGTGAAGTGTTTTGTCGTGGATAGTCTGAAGTCCAAGTTCAATCCAGACCGGTTTTCTGCGGTTTAACTCGTCGAGGAGATCTAAGACATCCGGTGGAAGACAGTCACAGCGGGTCGCGATGGACAATGCCACCACATCCGGTTCTTCAATGGCTTCCGTAAAGATCCGTCTTAAATATTCTACCGGTGCATAGGTATTGGTATATGCCTGAAAATAAGCGATGAACTTTTTACAGCCTGTTTTTGCCTGAATCCGTTTTTTGGCGGAAAGAATCTGCGCATGAACAGACAAGTCAGGCGCGGCGGCAAAATCTCCGGAACCGCCAGCGCTGCAGAAGATGCAGCCGCGGTCGTCTAAGGTACCGTCGCGGTTTGGACAGGTCATACCGCCGTTTAAGGAAAGGCGGTAGACCTTTTCCCCGAAAGTCTGTTTTAATTCATAATCTAAAGAATGATACCGTTTGTCGCCCCAGATCATCATTTGATATGGGATTTGACAGCTTCGCTTACAACTTCTGCGACACGCGGGTCAAAAGCCTCCGGCATGATAAATTCGTCACATAACTGATCCTCGGAAACAAGACCTGCGATCGCTTCTGCGGCGGCAAGTTTCATTTCTTCCGTGATCTGTGTGGCACGTCCCTCTAAGGCGCCTTTGAAGATACCAGGGAATGCGACAACGTTGTTGACCTGATTCGGGAAGTCACTTCTTCCGGTTCCGACCACGCGTGCACCGGCAGCTTTTGCAACATCCGGCATGATCTCCGGTACCGGGTTTGCCATTGCAAACAGGATGGAATCGTGATTCATGGAAGATACCATCTCCGGTGTTACAATGTTTGGTGCGGAAACACCAACAAAAATATCAGCACCTTTTAATGCATCGGCAAGTGTTCCATGCTCATTTGCAAGGTTTGTTACTTCGGTCATTTTCTGCTGCATCCAGTTTAAGTTTGGATAATCTTTTCCGATGATGCCCTCACGGTCACACATGATCACATTTTTAAAACCGTATGTTAAAAGTAATTTTGTGATGGCAACGCCAGCAGATCCAGCACCGTTTACAACGACGCGGCAGTCCTCTTTTTTCTTGCCGGTCACCTTTAATGCATTGATGATACCTGCAAGTACTACGATGGCAGTACCGTGCTGGTCGTCATGAAATACCGGAATGTCGAGCATTTCTTTTAAACGTTCCTCAATCTCAAAGCAGCGTGGTGCGGAGATATCCTCCAAGTTGATACCGCCGAATGCCGGTGCAATGTTCTTAACGGTAGCGATGATCTCTTCGGTATCCTGTGTGTCAAGACAGATCGGAACAGCGTTGACATTGCCGAATTCCTTGAATAATACGCATTTGCCCTCCATAACCGGCATAGCTGCGTATGCACCGATATTGCCGAGGCCTAACACGGCACTTCCGTCGGAAACAACGGCAACGGTGTTGGCTTTCATGGTATATGTATAAGCTGCCTCAGGATCTTTGGCAATGACCTTGCAAGGCTCTGCAACGCCCGGTGTGTACGCAATCGCGAGATCTTCGCGGCTCTTTACTTTAGATTTGGCAACGGTCTCTAATTTACCGTTCCACTGTTTATGCATCTCTAATGCTTTATTTTCCATAGTAAAATCTCTCCTGTTATCCTTGTTTTCATTTATGATAACATTAACAATTTCACAAATCAAGAAAAGTTGATGGAGAATTCGTGGGAATGTTTGTTGAAAACGTTTGTAATAAGGAATATACTGGATGTAGTGTGTTTTGAGAATTGTTTCATTGGTAAAACTGTGGGTTTGGTAACTGGCAGTATCAGGAGAAAAAATGAGTAAAATTGATGAGTTACGATTGGGATTTGAAACGGCATATATCAATGGTTCGGCTGCATCTAACAGCCTTTATCGACCGCAGTTTGTGTCTAATAACCATAAAGAGGGAAAGAAGGTGCTCTCATCCGTTGAGGATGAACTTTTGAAATGTGACAGGTTTCAGATCAGTGTGGCATTTATCACGATGAGTGGCATCACACCGCTTCTTCAGACACTAAAAGAATTGGAAAACAAAAATATTCCCGGGGAAATTTTAACCACAAATTATCTGAATTTCAGTGAACCTGGGGCATTAAAAAAGCTGAATGATTTATCGAATATTACCTTAAAGATGTATGATGTGGAAGCAGCGGACGAAGGGTTTCATACCAAAGGATATATTTTTAGAAAAGACGAAATTTACCGGATCATTATCGGCAGTTCGAATATTACAAGTGCGGCGCTTACCAGTAATCGTGAATGGAATACAAAGCTGATCTCAACCGAACAGGGGGAGATGGCGAAAGAAATCGTTGCTGAGTTTAAAGAACTGTGGAATTCGCCGTATGCTTTATCATTTGATACTTTTTATGAAAATTATAAAGAACGCTATCAGATCATAAAACATCAGAGGGAAACTGCAAAATTAGATGAGATAACGTCAATTGAAAAATATACGTTACAGCCGAACAGTATGCAGGTTGGGTTTATCACAAATCTGAAAAAAATTCTTGCAGCAGGGGAAAAACGGGCGCTTCTTATTTCAGCTACCGGGGAACGTGGTATATTTGTGACAGGTGGAAGAAACTCAGGATTTACAAGGGTTTCGGAAGCCTTGTCCTAGACGTTTCCGTGTGATAATTGTCCGGATTATCTCCGGATGGGAAAACTTAACAGGTATTTTTACTGATAGGACTAAATTGACACAAAGAATCGAAGATTTAATCGGTTCCATATTGAAGTCAATATGGTCTTATTTTTTATACCCTTTTTTCGGGTGGCTCCCGATGGGTGGAAAGGAGAGTTGAATTTATGATTTTAGAATTTGTTGGCAGAGTTTTACTGAATGTTTTAAAGGCTATGGTATGGATGGCGTTGTTAATGTTTCGGTGTGTACTGGGATTGGCGAAGCTGACATTATTAGTGTTTGGGCTGGTTGCAAGAGTATTTCTTGTGCTTGCCAGGGCAGCAGTTGATTAGGATGGAATGGTGATATTTGTGTATTCTGGCGTTACAGATAATTTAACTGTCAGGTGTGGACAGCATTTATACATAGCTTCGCAAGAGGCAATGAGAAAGGAGGATTTTCTGCATGGCAGAACATTTGAGAGCAGTAACTCTCCGCGGGCCGGCGTTAAGGCAAATAACGATATTTTTAAGGCGTAAGACGCAGAAAGGATTTTTTATGGAAGAAAAAACAAAAGTGACTGCAGCACCTACAATTGCAGAAAAGTGTGGCATTAAGTACAAAGAGGTGGATGGATTGTATTATCCGATTTTTGGAGAGTCGGAGCCAGAGAGTTATGCAAGTCTTGGAAAATACGGACATCGTTATCTCAGAGCCTTGATGAAGAATGACCGTTATCTGTATAACAAGTATTTTATGCAGGGAGTGCTTTTGGATAAGGCAGCAGAATATGAAAATTATGCATGGCAACTGTATGACACTGTTTTACAGGGAATAAGCAAGGAGAGAGGAATTGGTTTGGATACTTTGGAAGAAAAAGGATTTCAGGTAACATTTCAGGAAAACATGCAGGCGGCAATGACAGCAGATGAGATTGTAACAGAGGATTTGTTTGCAGCAATTGATTACAACAAGCGTGTACGTCTGGAACGTGCAAAGGAAAATATCGCGTTTGAACAGGCGGAGACGCAGAGAATGGAGGCATGAGTTTATGGAAGAAAATAGAATTTATTATGTGGGAATTGACCACGGGAATCATTTAATGAAAACATCAAACCATGTGTTTGAGAATGGTGTGGAAAGACAGGCTGTAAAGCCTACCTTCCAGGCTAATACACTGGTTTATGATGGAGCATTTTATAAGATTGGAGAGAAGCGTAACAGTGTGAAGGACAGTAAGCTTGCAGATGATGATTATTATCTGTTGACACTTGCGGCACTGGCAAAGGAATGTCAAGCAGGAAGTATTCCGAATGGTGCCAGAGTGGTGCTTGGAGTCGGACTTCCTTTAAAACAGTTTGCAACTGTAAGAAAACAGTTCGTAAAGTATCTGAAGCGTGGAAATCAGCCGGTGCATTTTAAATTTGAGGATGTGGCATATGATTTTACCATTGAAAATGTACTGGCATTTCCGCAGTGTTATGCAGCAGTGGCAGACAGGCTTGGCAGTATGAAGGGCGAATATCTGATTGTGGATGTTGGTTCATGGACGATTGATATCATGCATGTGAAGGATGGCGTTCCAGTGGAAAGTAAATGTGAGACTTTCACGGAGTCCATGATTTCTGTTATTCAGGAAATCAAGAGCAGAAGCAGTGAGGTTTTTGGCAAGGAGATTTCGGAGAATGTGATTACAGATTATATCAGTAATTTTAGCAGCAATTATCCAGAGAAATATGCAAGGATTATGGACGAGGCACTTGAAAAGTTTGTCAGCAGAGTGGAAGGCATCTTAAAGGAAAACGGGCATGATACGGAATTTACCAACATCATTTATGTAGGTGGCGGAGCAAAGGCAATGGAGAGATTTGGAAAACATGGGGATAACATTTCTTATGTGACGGATGTCAGAGCTAATGCAAAGGGTTATGAGTTTCTTGCAAAACAGATGGCATAAAGGTAGGTGGTACACATGGTAATGGGATTTAGAGAGAGGCGGCTTGGCTGCCGTCTCTATGTGGACCGCCAGTCGGATGCAAATATTCTGAAAAAACTGGACAGGATGCTTGTGGATGGTAGATTTCCTAACCAGACGGAGCTTATCAAGAGAGGTATTGAACTGGCCTATGAAGAAGTGTACGGAGAGGCGGAAGAGGTTAAGGCGTCCCATAGGCAAGAGATTGATGTAAAGAAGTTAGCGGAAGAAGTTGCCAGGGCATTGAAGCCGGAAATGGAGATGTTGATGGCAGAGTGTGAGGCGAGAGTTGCCGCAACGGAAACACCCACACCACCAACATCAGCTTTAGCATCAACGCATGATGCTCCACAGGATAATACGGTATCTGTAACTGATGATGAAGCCATTCTTCCAAGTCAGACATTCAATTTTCTAAAAGGACTGAATGATGATTAGGAAGATGCGGCAGTGACGTCGAAGTGACGACAATGGAATCCTAAATGACGGCAGATTGACGTCATTCATATATAAAATAAATATATCTGACGGCAAACTGACGCTAGTTAGCGGATGGTTTGCTGTCGGTGTTTTGGCACGAAATTCGTGCCATATATTGGGTGCAGGAGCTCCTGCCAAGACGAAAAATGGTAATTGCTGATAGCAATTATATTTTTTTCGGGGAAAGGTCCGACCTTTCCCGAATCTTGCAAAACAAGTGAACAGCAACAGAAGCATTATGGAGGGATTTGCTATAAGCAGTCCTTAAAGAAGAATTTTTTATAGGAGGTCACAGCCATGAGCATGGTAAGTGAGATTTTGATGGGATTAATTTTGAGGATTGGAGGTTATGTGTATGGCAGATGGAAACAGAAGGTACAAGTCTGACAAAAAGCTATATAAGGTTTCTTTTAAGTTGTCAGAGGAAGATAAACGATTGTTGGAAGAAGGTGCAAAAAAGGCTGGAATGAATATCAGTGAATACCTGCGCAATCTGGTGCGTGGCGGTGGAAATGTGGACGCATCTTTTACGACAGACAGAGGGAATTTTATCAGACAGATAACAGGAATTGCTACCAATGTGAATCAGATTGCGAAGGTAGTAAATACCCAGGGATATGGTTACACGAGGGATATCCTTGCTGTTAAGCAGGATTTGGAGGATGTAAAGAGGCTGATGAGGGAGGTGCTTATGGTATGGCAATCACTAAGATACAGTGCCTGAATGAGGCACATACCGGGAACCCAGCGGCACATCTTAAGAATGCTCTTTCGTATATTCAGAATCCAGAGAAAACAGAGGAAAATGTTCTGGTGGGCAGTATAAACTGTCTGCTGGACACAGCCTTTGAGCAGATGATGGATACGAAGGTTACTTTCGGAAAAACAGATAAACGACAGGGATATCACATTATCATTTCTTTTGCACCGGGAGAAGCGACAGAGGAACAGGCACTGGATATAGTGGCACGTTTTGCACAGGAATACCTGAAAGATAAATATGAGGCAGTATATGCGGTGCATAATGATAAAAAGCATATGCATGGGCATATTGTTTTCAATAGCGTCAGTTTTGAAACTGGTATGAAGCATGAATGTAAAAAAGGGGAATGGAAGCATCGTATGCAGCCGATTACAAACAGATTATGCAAGGAGTATGGACTATCTATTGTGCCGGCTGAGTACGTAAAGGAGCCTAAGAATTTATCAAGGAAGGAATGGGAGCGTGAACAATGCTATCGAAAGATGATTCTGGCAGACGCGGAGTTTTGCCAGAGCCAGGCGGGAAGCTTCGAGCATTTTGTTTTCTTGATGAAGCGGATTGGGTATCAGTTTGAGTATGGGAAGTACCTTTCGGTAAAGGTTCCGGGTGGTAAATGGTATCATGAACTGGATAAGCTGGATGAACGCTTTTCGGAAGAAAAATTCCGATTTTACCTGGATATGCCTTTTACCCGTCCTGTATTTGTTGTGGGTAATACTGTGGCAATTCATAAACGTGGCATAACAGATTTTCAGATGAAGTATTACCGTAGAATCTATCAGGCGAGAATGGTGGAGCAGCGTCGATTTGATAAGCATTGTGCATATCTTGCGAGGGAACTGGAGCGTATGAATCAGCTGCAGGAACAGTATCTTTTCCTTGTGAATAACAATATCAAAACTGTGGAGGGGCTTGTGACTTATCAGGTTCTGGGAGAGCGTGACGTGGAGAAAATCTCTGAACGGCAGCAGGAATTATATCAGCAGAACAGAGCAAGGAAAAGGGGATGCAAGACAGAAGAAGATATTCGTGATTACCAGATCTGGCATATGGGAGTACAGGAGGAATTGGACAACCTTAAGGCGGAGAAAAAGGCTCTTAATAAGAAAATGAAGATTGCTGAAGGGTGTGTAGAGGAGTATAAGAAGTTTTCAATGCTGGATTTTTCAACTATTGAGGATGAGATTCGGAATTCAATAGAAGTGCCAGAGTATCCGTATGCGGTGGAGAAAGATATTGGGTTATCTGTTAATGATGAAATGTCTGATATAGATATGGATGGGATATCAGTAATGGATGAATCAGAGGATTATGATATTTCGTTAAATGCAGAGGTATGTGAACAGATTTCAGCAGAAGATACCATGGATGCCACAGTAGGAGCTGGCAGTAAAGCGAATATTGTGGAGAAATATATTGGTGATCGGTCAGATGATAAAGGCAGTTATGAGGCATACAAAAAGATGACACCTTTGGAAAAGGCTCAGACGTATGGATTCGGTGAACTAAAGAGTTACGACACAGTTAGGTCTTTTGTGCAGATGAAGTTTCTAGACATGGGGCATATTGCAGATGTTGATGAACTTCTGGAAGAAACGGATTTGCTTTATAAGGGCATGTGTGAATTGGTTGTCAGAAACAAAACAGAAGAGGTATTGGATGAGATTAAACACCGGGGAATTGCTTTTGATGATTTGTCTGTTATCGAGAAGGCAAGGATGCTACAGTTTCAGCCAGATAATAATTCATACAATATTCAGCTGTACAGCGCTGTTTGCAAGGCGTGTGGAGTTGATACTTCTGATGAGGATAAGATATTTGAAGATTATCAGGCTATTTATGAAAAGACATTGGAGATGCAACAAGAGCAGGTTATAGGAAGAAATGATGGAGGCAGAGAGAGGGCACGATAGGCGTGCCCTGTGGTATTGGTAGAGCAGAAAATAATTGCTGCAAGTCCGTATTTTTGTACACCTTTTAGAGATATAATAAAAAATGCATAATGGATACATAATTAGATTGCTTTTATTCGTCCCGTGGAATATAATGTGATATGATAAAGTGAGGTGTATTATGGGCTATTTAAGTGCAGGACAAGCGGCAAGAAAATGGAATATTTCACAGAGACGAGTACAAGTTTTATGTTCTGAGAAGCGGATAGAGGGTGCTTTTAAAGTTGGTGAGGTATGGGCAATACCAGATGATGCACCTAAACCACTCGATTTCAGAATGAAATCAAACAAAGAAGAAAAATAGGAAGAGTAGACGACTGCTCTAATAAATATAGAATCGAGGGAAAAAGTATGAGTAAGAAGTTTACTTGTGTTGATTTGTTTTCAGGAGCGGGAGGATTATCCCGTGGTTTTTATGATGCAGGATATGATGTAGTTCTTGGTGTGGATTTTGATGAGGCAGCCTTAAAAACATTTAGAGAGAATCATGGAAATGCTGAAGCTATGAAACTGGATTTGTTTAATCATGACAACATAAATGTAATAGTTGACTTTCTTCGGGAAAGAGATATTAAGTTGGATGTTCTTGTAGGGGGACCGCCTTGTCAAGGCTTTTCGATTGCCGGACCAAGAGACATGAATGATAAAAGAAATTCATTATATCTTGCGATGGTAGAATTGGCAGATCGAATAAAACCGCAAGCTGTGGTTTTAGAAAATGTTCCCGGAATGTTGCAGACAAATGGTGGAATTGGTGCCAGACGAATTGTTGAAGATTTCAAGAAAATAGGATATGTAATGATTCCAAAGTTATTATATGCTCCTGATTATGGAATCCCACAGATGCGAAAAAGAGTGTTTTTTGTGGGATTAAGAGACGGTAAGACTAAATTTGAGTTTCCAGAGCCTGTAGTTGATAAGGAACATTATGTGACCTGTGAGGAAGCCATAGGTGATTTGCCATCGCTTCAGACAGAAAAAGGTGAAATTATTTATGGTGAGGAAATACAAGATTATACAATGAAGCCAGCAAATAGTTATCAGAGGAAAATGAGAAGCAATTCTGGAAAAGTTCTGAATCATATAGGAAGTATTCCAATTGAAAAGACAAGAAAAATGATTTCTCTCGTCCCAGAAGGGAAAAATTACAAGGCATTGCCAGAGGAATATCAAGGAATATATAAGTATCATGAGGCTCTTACGAGATATCATAGTAAGAAACCATCAAATACAATTAATACGGGTCATAGATCACACTTTCATTATAAATGGAACAGAATACCAACGGTTAGAGAAAGTGCAAGATTACAGAGTTTCCCAGATGACTTTATTTTTTATGGAAATAAGTCACAGCAATATCGTCAAGTTGGAAATGCTGTACCTCCGATGTTGGGGCAAGTTGTGGCAGAGAAGTTAAAACAATACCTGAAAGGACAAGACGATGTCGAATAAGTACAAAATGATAGATTTATTTGCCGGATGTGGAGGATTAGAAGATGGCTTTTTGCAAAGTGGCAAATACGAAGATGTGGCAGCTGTTGAGTGGCTGAAACCACAGGTTAATACGCTGATAAAAAGGCTTGAAACTAAATGGAAAGTAAAGGATGCAAAAGAGAGAGTGATGCATTTTGACATTCAACGAGAAAAAGAGTTGTTTGAAGGCTGGCAAGATGATGAGTTTGGACAAGGTAAAGGGCTGGATTACTTTGTTAATAAAGTAGGTGGAATAGATATTATTATTGGAGGACCGCCATGTCAGGCTTATTCGGTGGCTGGGCGCGTTCGAGATGAAAATGGAATGCGAGATGATTATAGGAACTATTTGTTTGAGCATTATTTAAATGTGGTAAACAGATATAGACCAAAGCTATTTGTATTTGAAAATGTCCCAGGTATTTTAAGTGCTGCTCCCGATGGAACACCTATTACGGATTTAATTAGAAAAGGATTTGAGAAGATAGGTTATGAAATAATTAAGGATTTAAGAGTAGCAAAAGTAAATGCTAGTGATTATTCAGTACCACAGAATAGAGAAAGAATGATAATTGTTGGCGTTGATGCACAAAGATATAGTAATATTCAGGTATTTCTTAAAGAGTTTTATAGTAATATACTTCTGGAATACAGAGGAAATAAAGTATTTACAGTTCGTGATGCTATTGGTGATTTGCCAGAATGTAAACCATTTTGGGACGAAGAACATCATAACAAGAAGACATCTCATGAAACACCAGAAAGTGATTATACATGGCATAAACCTCGGTATCATAATATGCGGGATATGGATACGTTTCGTTTATTGGCACATGATATTGAATCTGGAAAACGAGAGTATGACAGTAAAAAAATTAGCGAATTGTATGAGAAAAAAGTAGGTTCAAAATCACCTATTCACAGATACCATGTATTAGAACCAGATTTGCCAAGTACGACTATTATTGCGCATTTATATAAGGATGGTAATAGATTTATTCATTATGATTCAAAACAAAGCAGAACTATTACTGTAAGAGAAGCTGCAAGACTTCAGTCATTTGATGATGATTTTGATTTTGTTGGTTCCCAAGGTAATGCATATCAGATGATAGGTAATGCAGTACCACCGAAGTTGGCGAAGGCAGTGGGTCTTGCAGTGGCAGATTTATTGAAAAGAATGGAGGCACAGTAATTGTATCATTATTTATTTACAAATGATTTGAGAATATCGGTTTTAGATGAGTCTTTGAAAAAGGCTGGGCAATGTTTTACAACAGATACAGTCCCTCCGTCATCTGTTGATAAAAGTGCAAATAATAATATGATGACATTGGGATTTTATTTCACATTAAATGAGAACAGCAATTGTGCAAAAGCTGCGGCAGCTGGGAATACACGAGCAGTAGTACTAAATTTTATTAAAAAATTCCAGTTTCCTAATATGAGAACTAATGTAGCATTTAATGAATGCAAGGATGATGGCATTAAACTTGCTCCTATGAGAGTCATCGTGAAGGTTTTGTATACTATGAATTTATTACATGGTAGTTCGATTGCGTATTTGACTAAGGAGGAGATAAAGGATTTTATATTCTATAATGCGAGTGTTGCAAAGAATAAGCACCCAGACATAGCGCAATTAATTGAAAAAATTTTTGAGTATCGTAAAACAGGAATTTTGCCAGAGTCTGTTAGTACTTCAGAGTCTGAACACGAATGGAAACATGAAGATAGACAAATTCGTGAAATGTTAAAGGTATTACAGTGGTCAGGTTGTATAACAGAAAAAGAAGGTAAATTTGTCATTGACAACGATCAACTATCGGCACGTAATAAGGCGGATGTTTTTGATATTATTACATGCGATACGTTTTGGGAAGGTTCCACTATCGAATCATATCGTGAATATATGGATATGGTTGATTTTGTGGTTGAATCTGATGGAGATAAAAATGCAATTGAATCTCAACAAGAAGACCCCGAAGAACGTAATAAGCGTTTGTTCCGTTATTGGATGTCATGCCAGGTAAAGCCAGAAGGAGATTCGGACGCAGGAAATCCATATTCGGAGGCTTCAATTGACCAATATGTAAGTAATGTAGCCAACACTCCGCTTTCGTCAATGCCAGATAGAAGTGTATTCTATACCACCAATGTTGGAGAGGTACAGATTACAATTGAAGCATTGGATAATTCAGATAGAGAGAATAACACGCAGAGAAGTGCAGTTAAAAAATATATGGAATATCTGAGTAATATTGTTCCTGAAGAAGATTGTGATGAAGTATTCAATCATAGAGTGTTTGGTATGCATATTAAGCAGGAGAACAATGCACTTTCTGAGGAGAATCCTCATGTTTGTATCGGTTGGTCTGATTTAGGAGATTTATCGGAAGTAAGTAGCAAGGAAGAATTGGCAAATCTCTACGATGAGCATTTTAATAAGAACCCTCGTGGAAAAGGACAGGATGTCGGACAGGTGTGGAGATTTTTAAATGATATGCAAATTGGGGACTATGTTATTTTTGCAGAGAATTCCGTGTTCCATATTGGTAGAGTAGAATCCGACTATTATTATGACAGTACTGATAACCCGGAACAAAGTGCGGATTACAAAAATAACAGAACTGTAAGATGGCTTAAGAAGAATATCAGCAGAAATATACTTTCATCGAACCTTCATAAGTCGCTGATGACTGCCATGTCGATATTTTCGCTCAATGATTATAAATCTGCGGTGTCAGATTTACTCCGTGGTACTTATGTAAAAGATGAATATAGAACCGAGGTAGAAGAGGAAATTATGGAATTGGTGTTTAATACTTCAATTGAAACAAAATATGAAAGAAACCGTATTGTCTTCGGTGCACCGGGTACAGGAAAGAGCCACAAGCTGAAAGAGGACTGCGAGGAGATGATGAATAATACAGACGGTTCTTTTGAGCGTGTGACATTTCACCCAGAATACTCTTATTCGCAATTTGTAGGTACATATAAGCCTGTAATGGGTGATGACGAAGAAACAATCAAATACAGTTATGTGCCAGGACCGTTTATGCGAATGTATGTGGAGGCGCTTAAGAGTGGTCGCACTGAGAATCCACAGCCACATCTGTTACTGATTGAAGAAATTAACAGAGCTAAAGTGGCTGCAGTATTTGGGGATGTATTCCAGTTACTTGATCGTGATGATAACGGTGTAAGTGAATATGAAATACAGGCATCTGAGGATATCAGAAAGTACCTTACAAAGGAGCTTGGAGGTTCTCCAGATAGTTATAAGCATATCCGTATTCCAAATAATATGTTTATATGGGCTACAATGAACAGTGCCGATCAGGGTGTATTTCCTATGGACACAGCTTTCAAGAGAAGATGGAACTTTGAGTATCTTGGAATTGACGAGAACGAAGAAAAGATTAAAGGTATTGGTAAGATTATGCTCGCTGGAACTGATGAGCCAATAGAGTGGAACAGACTACGTAAGGCTATAAATGCAAAGATGTCATCAAGTGACTTCAAGATTAACGAAGATAAGCTGATGGGTCCGTTCTTCCTGTCAAAGAAAATAATTGCATCTGATGAGAACAGAATGATTATTGATAAGGATGAGTTTATCAAGGCATTTAAGAGCAAGGTAATAATGTATCTGTATGAAGATGCGGTAAAACAAGGCAAGCACAGATTCTTTGAGGGGTGCCCGGATACAGGCAAATATTCTGCTGTATGCGATGCATTTGATATAATGGGAATAGCTATCTTTGGACCGACATTCAGAGAAACATTTTATGATAAGGAAGATTGAGAATGAAGATTTTTTCAGGTTATGTAAGGGAGCAGAAACGCTATACCAAAAATGAACTGAAGCACATATTTTCCTTTGACGAAGCCGGGGTGGAGAAGTTCATCAAGAGTCTCAAAGCCTATGGTGTGCTCAAGAGCGTTAAGAATAGTAATGCTCAATTAGAAATGTCTGATTTGGTTGATGAGGATATAGAAATTACGGATGAAACGGCTGTAAGTGGTGACTGTTTGTATGTGTTCACTTATGTAGGTGTCATCACATCTGGCAGCAGGGTAATCAAAGTATATCCGAAATACCTTTTATCCCCAAAGGAAGCTCCTGTTAAGGAGATGAAACAAGTAATCAAAGTGCTTGAAAGATACAGTAATTCCGAGGAGCAGATTATTAATATTTTCAACGGGGATGGAGATAACCGTAGCTTTAATATCCTTGCAGTGATACTGTTTCTTCTTAAAGATTACCATGAGTATGGTATTTACACTAATAATGAAGATATTGTTGAGGTTAATGGAGAAGGCGAAATTCTGTGGGGTAAGACCATAGATGAGAGTTTTGCTATAATTGAGGATAACAGACCATATTATATGGAAATGTATACTGGTAAAACTGTAGAAGACGATATGGACTACTTCAAGAGACTTCATGAATGTGTTATTACAGAATGTTCACGGCAGTTACATGATGCACAGTTGGATACCCTGTTTGATATTGACACAGTTGAATTGTCAGAGGAATCACTGTCCAATTTTGGAGATAAGGATTATATCCTGGAGCGTCTTCATAAGGAACTGAATATTCAGTTCAATACCAGAAGGCAGATACTTTTAAAGACTATCTACACATATATATCGCAGGATAAACGAATGCTTGAGGAGAACGATGGGATCAGTATGTTTGGAACTACAGCGTATCATGCGGTATGGGAAAAAGTGTGTGCTGCAGTATTTGATAATAAGCTGAATACCACACTTGGTCAACTAAAAATGTCTGTTCCACTGGCAGAGGAGTTCAGAAGCAAAAGTAAGGAGCCACTTATCAATATGATTGAAAAGCCGAAATGGAAGGGCAATGATATGGAGGAACAGGATGCAGCAGATACGCTTATTCCGGATCTGGTAAGTATTCCCCAGATAGATGGAACGGATTATTTTCTGATTTTTGATGCCAAGTATTATAATATACAGCTTGAAAAAGGAAAATCATTACGAAACAATCCTGGTGTGGGAGATGTTACAAAGCAGTATCTGTATCAGTTGGCATACCGTAATTTTATTAAAGCACATAATATTGCTGTGGTAAAAAACTGTTTTTTAATGCCTACGGAAAAGAATGAAATCATAAAAAAGGGTACTGCCAGAATGCCAATGTTGGAGGCACTTGGCCTAGAGAATATTCAAATACGACTAATTCCGGCAACTCTGATGTATGAGTATTATTTGACACAAAGGAAAATAGATATAAGTTTGTTGGAGTTGTGAGAATAAAACACGATGGCAAAGAATCATTGGGCGGGATGTTTTAAAAGTAGAATGTAGGCTGTGAAAGTGAAGAGGAAGGAGAAGAAGATGGGCAGAGAACGAAAAAATTTGTCGCCGACATATACAGAATTGATTATTCCAACATACGATGCTCTGAAACAGTTGGGAGGTTCGGGAACAAATAATGAAATCTACGAAAGAGTAATTGTGGATTTAAATTTATCAGATGAGGTGTTGGATGAACCTCATTTGGGTAGTCTTAATCAAAGTGAAGTGGAATATCAGCTTGCGTGGGCACGTACATATTTGAAAAACTATGGCATAATTGTAAACAGTGCAAGAAGCGTGTGGTCAATAACTTCAGAATATGCATCTGAACTGACTGTTAGTGCAAAAGAAATAGTTGCATTTACAGTGCAGAAAAATGCAAAAAAAAGAGAAATGGCAAAGAGTAATGATAAGCCGGATGGTAAAACGGATAAGCCGGAAGATGATATTGATTCGAATGATGATGTGGAATTTCCAGATGAGGTTAAGCCGTGGAGACAGCAGTTGGCAAATGTATTACAGAATATGGATCCGTATGGATTTGAACGATTATCACAACGATTATTACGTGAGTGTGGATTTACACAAGTATCTGTTACAAAAAAATCAGGAGATGGAGGCATTGACGGAACTGGAAAGTTGAAGATTAATGGAATTGTAAGTTTTAATGTTGCTTTTCAGTGCAAAAGATACAAAGGGCTTGTATCGTCTGGCGATATAAGGGACTTCAGAGGTTCGCTGACAACGGATATTGAAAAGGGAATATTTATTACAACGGGTTCTTTTTCAAAAGCGGCAAAAGATGAAGCTACTACACCAGGAAAAAAGCAAATTGATTTAATTGATGGCGAGGAATTCATTAGTAAATTAGCGGAGTATTCAATTGGTGTAAAAGAAGTCAAAACATACGAAATAGATGAGGACTTTTTTTCTAAGATTTAAGGAGTGGTTTTATGGCAGATGTTTTAACAAAAGAACAACGACATAAAAACATGAAAAATATACGGGGAACAGATACTAAAATCGAAATTATACTTAGAAAAGCTTTGTGGGCAAAAGGATATAGGTATCGGAAAAATTATAGTAAGTTACCGGGTAAGCCAGATATTGTTCTGACAAAATATAAGATAGCCATTTTCTGTGATGGAGAATTCTTTCACGGAAAGGATTGGGAAGTATTAAAACCCAGGTTGGAGAAGAGTAATAACAGTGAGTTTTGGATAAGTAAGATATCCCGCAACAGAGAGAGGGATGATGAGGTAAATAAAAGATTGCTATTTGAAGGGTGGACTGTTATTCGGTTTTGGGGTGATGATATTAAGAAGCACACGGATGAGTGTGTGAAGGTTATTGAAGAGGCAATTTTTGATACAGTTATACAGGAAAATGATATGGTATGAATTAGCTATTATATTAAGGAAATACTAACAGGAGGATTTAAGATGGCGAGAAAAGAGGTTGGCTTTGTTGTGACTGATGATTATAAAACTTGGATAGAAGAAGTAAAGAATAAGATTAGAAATAGTCAGATTAAGGCTTCTGTTAGAATTAATTATGAGATGCTCGATTTATATTGGAATCTTGGTGTTGCGATATGTGAAAAGCAGAATCAAGCTAAATGGGGAGATGCATTTCTCAAAGTAATGAGTAATGATTTGCAAAAAGCCTTTCCTGGAGTGTCTGGTTTTTCGGTAGAAAATCTAAAACATATTCGTTATTGGTATAATTTTTATACGAATAATGAAAAATGGTTACAAGGTGTAACCCAAATTGAAAGTATGGTAAAAAGCATTCCGTGGGGACATAATCAACGAATTATGTATAAGTGCAAAGATATTGATGAAGCATTATTTTATATACAAAAAACTATGGATAATAACTGGAGTAGAAATGTATTGGTTCACCAGATCGAAAGTGATTTATATGCAAGACAGGGGAAAGCAATTAATAATTTCCAAGTCAAGCTTCCAGAACCACAGTCTGATTTGGCAGAGCAGACATTAAAGGATCCATACAATTTTGATTTTTTAGCATTGAGAGAAGAATACAATGAAAGAGAACTGGAAGATGCATTGGTGGAGCAGATAACACAGTTTTTATTGGAACTGGGAACAGGTTTTTCTTTTATTGGTAAGCAGGTAGAAATAAAAGTTGGAGAAAGTAACTTTTATATTGATCTATTATTTTATCATGTAAAACTACATTGTTATGTTGTGGTTGAATTGAAAACAGAAAAATTTAAACCAGAATTTGCGGGTCAACTAAATTTCTATGTTACTGCAGTGAATAAGAATATGAAGGATGAGCAGGATAATCAGACAATTGGAATCCTGATTTGTAAGGATAAAGATGACGTGGTTGCTGAGTATTCATTGGAAAATATTTCACAACCTATAGGAATAGCACAATATGAATTGACTAAAGTGTTGAGAAAAGAGTTTAAAAGCAGCTTGCCGACTATTGAAGAAATTGAAGAAGGCTTGTCAGAATAAAAAAGGTTACAGGTTGTAACCCAAATTGGAAAAGGCAGGAGGAAAATATAAATGGCTAATTTTAGAACAAAAGCAAGAGCGATTGATTTATTGGGAAGAAATCAGATTGCAGATTTGCCAACTGCGATTACTGAATTGTGGAAAAACGGTTATGATGCATATGGCGATTATTTGGATGCTGGTTTATATCGTGCTGGATATAAAGATGTGAAATATGATATTTTTACTATTTCAGATGATGGTTTTGGGATGAATGAGAGTGATATCCTTAATAAGTGGATTGTTATCGGTACAGATAATAAAAAAAATAGTGACAACTTTATACCTTTAGAAGATAGATTTGGAAAAGAGGAAAGAGTACCTTTGGGCGAAAAGGGAATAGGGCGTTTGTCTGTCACATATTTAGGAAATCATATGTTGATGATTACAAAAAAATTGAATCAACCTTTTCAATTAGTATTTATGAATTGGAAAGCTCTTGAAAATTATCAATTATATTTGGATGAAGTTGAGATACCCACAGCTGAGATATTAAATCTGGAACAAATAAATGAGAAGTATCAATACCTTCAGGAATTATACTTAGAAAATTTCCAGAGTGAATCTTGGAAAAATTTTATAAATTTGAAAGAAGATATTTTGTCAGAAATAGCTAAGTATAAAAATGTTCCAACAGCAGTCATGAAAAAAGTCCAGAATCATTTTCAGGAAAAAGGGCATGGAACATATTTTATTATTTTCGATCCAATAAATGAAATAGTAGATTTGGAGAAAGAGCAAGAGAGTAATTTAAAAGAAGAACAAGAAGATATATCAGAGCAAACAAAATATGTTAGGTCTGCATTGTCGGGATTGTTTAATCCGTTTGATAAGAAATTATTGGAAGAAAGAAAAAATATTTTAGGGGAAGATATTGGTAAGACGCCTAGCTTTACGATTTATACCCCGGATGGAAATGAACATGATTTTTTACAGTTAAAAGATTTTTTCAGTGAGGAAGAGTTTACTTCATGTGAACATTGGATAGACGGATCCTTTGATGACACAGGATGTTTTTCAGGGAAAATTAAGGTCTTTGGAAAAGTTGAGGAATATAGTTATATATCTAGAAAACGTCCAAAATGTAAAATTGGAAATTTGAGATTGAAATTGGCATTTTGGGAAGGGGCCAAGGCCAATACAAGTATGTCGGAAGAAAAATGGCACTTATACGAAAATAAGGGAGAGGTCTTCAGCGGCTTGTATGTTTATAGAGATGGGTTTAGAGTTTTGCCTTATGGAAGAACAGATTTTGATTTTCTGGAATTTGAAAAAAATAGATCAAAGAGTGCAGGTATCTACTATTTCAGTCATAGAAAAATGTTTGGTTTTATAGGAATTACAAAAAAGGAAAATAGTAGATTGATTGATAAGTCTGGAAGAGAAGGATTTGTTGCAAATGATGCTTATAGGGCAATGAAGACAATGTTGATGGAGTTTTTTAAGCAAATTGCAAAAGAAAAGTATGGAACAAATTCTGAACAGCGAAAAGAGCAGAAAGAACAAAATAAAAAGAAAAAAGAGAGAGAGGATTTAATAAAGCAAGAGAAGAAAAGAAACTATCAAGCAGTAGTTCAAATCAGAAAGCAGATTATGGATAATCGAAAGGTTATGGAAGAAAAGAAAAATGAAATTCTAATCTTGCAGAAGGAAATTGATACAATTATCTTGAAGAAGAAAACGCTTAATGAAGAAGCAAGGGATGTTTTTGCTAAATTAGGTTCATTAAAGAGGGATATTAATGCTCTTAGGATTAATGTTTCTCCAGATATAACTTTGACTGGAAATGATTCTATAAATGATTTGCTGCATGATTACGAAGATGACAGGGATGAATTAGAAAAGGTTCTTGAAGATTGTGATAAAACGGCAAATGAGCATGTATATGTTAACATACTGAAAGATGAATATAGCAATAAGTATGCTCTAATGAAAAAAGAAATTGAAGGTATGTTTGATACAGTTGAGAAATCAATTTCTGAAAATTTTAAAGAAATAAGCAAGCAACTTGATAAAAAAGTATTGGAGAGTAAAAGTATAATATACAGGTTATCTCCAACAGAAATTAATATTGATTTATTAAGTGAAGAAGAGACCATTAAGAGAATGGAAGAACTTGATATAGTACTAAATTCTGTTCGGCAAGAATATGAAAACGTATATTTTCCTTTCATAAAGCAATTTGAAAATATAACATTTGAAAAGGATTATACAAAGACATTAGAAGCATATAAAAGTAAAGAAATTGAATTGACAAAACAGATAGATTCTTTTTATGAGCTTGCACAGATAGGAATGTCAATCGAGGTAATTGATCATCAGTTTAATGTTTTATATGCTCAAATTGCTAGTGCACTAAGCAAGTTGGGAGATATGTCGAAAAAGTCTTCCGAGGTTTTGGAAATATACAATCCATTAAAAATGTCGTTCCAACATCTTGAATCAAATCATAAAATGTTGATGCCAATGTATAGAACTACTCGTAGAAATAAAACAAATATATCGGGAAGGGATATCGTTGAAGTTATTGACAATTTTTATGGCAAGGTTTTAAAAAGAGATGGCATTGAGTTTGTGTATTCGGAGGAATTTGCAAATTATACAATTTATTCTTTTGAATCGATTATAATGCCAGTTTTTCTAAATATTATTAATAATGCTATTTATTGGGTTGCATATGGAAATGAAAGAAAAAGAATAGAAATAAAGATAAGGGACAATGAGATACTGATAATGAACTCTGGTGCCAAAATGTCATATACAGAGTTGACGAGGTGTTTTGAAATTTTTTATACAAAGAAAGCATCTGGTAGGGGAATAGGTTTGTATTTGGCCAAAAAATGTTTAAATTCCATAGATATGGATATTTATGCAACCAATGATAAAGAATATAATATATTAGATGGTGCATGTTTCGTGATATGTCAACATGAAGGAGAATAGGTATGGAAAATACGAATGAAATTTTAAATGGAATTGTTAATCAGTCCATTAAAAATGTAATATGCGTAGATGACGATTTTTTAGAACCATATGAAGATGTGATGGAAACTAATAAAGAGAAATGTATTTTTTCCAGACAAATGTATAGTGCTATATCTTCATCTTGTGAATGTGCAGTTACAATTATTCCGTATAAACAGGAAACGGATGTAAAGATAATTAATGATAAGATGAGGCAAAAAGATTTACTAATCCTTGATTGGGAGTTAACAGAAGTTGCAGATATAAAAAAAGCTATAGAAATAATAGATGGAGCTTTAACAAATAATGTGCAATATATTTGTATATACACTAATACACATAATTTGACAGGCATATGTGAAACTCTGCGTTTGTATTACTGTGGTTTCTCTAAAAGCGAAGTAACATATGCAGCAGCTCAATGCGAAGAACAAGGGTTGTTAAAAGATGAATTTGTTACTGATATAATTGATTGTTTTGAAAAAAAGAATGGAAATATAAAGCCGCTGAAAGATAAAGTAAAAGAATTGGGTGTAACTGTAAATGTTGATGGAATGGGGGAAAATAGCAAGAGTTTGTGGCACAAATTATATTTTGCCTGGTCTGATAAGTTATTACCTGAAAAGAATCAATTTATTGCATCTTGGAATGGTGATGATACGGTATTAAATATTGATGGTCGATTGGTATTTGTCTATGGTAAAAATATTGAGGAATCGAGTGAACAAATTGGTAAGGTGGTTCCTGAAAACATAATACCAAGTATTGCAAAGTATATGGTACAGGCACCTAATAGTATATTAGATGCTTTGTGGCTTTACTATTTTAATATATTTCAAGATGCTTTGTATAAGCGTACAGAGTTTTTTAAAAATATATCAAGTGATGCCTTTTTTTATCATGCAAATAAGATGTTAAAAGAAGAAGGACGAGATGACGTAGAGACATTTTTTAAAGAGAGTTTTAAGGAGGAAATGACTCAGCGTATTGATGTCAAAAGTATTACCATTCCAGAAGAAATATTACAAATGATGGTGGATAAAGGAGAGAAAGTTGAACCAACTCATATTTTGAATGAATTAGTTAAGTTGAATGAAAGAATTACTATGAATAGAAGTCTTTCGAATATAGAACACAGTATTGACTTTGGCGATTTGTTTCAATGCATAAATTCTGAGGATGGCTTGTGTGAGTATTGGTTGTGTATTACAGCTAAATGTGATTGCAGAAGACCGGAAAAAATATCAAATAATTATATTTTCATCGGAGGAGAATCTTGCAAAGATAAACGAGCCATTGTAGAAGCAGAAAAACAGTATTTTTCATATGTAGAGATTGAAACAGAAAAAAATAGTAACGTGATTTCGGTGGAATGGTACAGTAAAATAAGTAGTATATATATAACTGATAACAAAGTAAAACGGGGATGTACCATACAAGGTAGCATTAGAGGTGCGCAAAAGGAATTCAAATACATAGGTAATGTTAAAGAAAATTTTGCTCAAAGAATGGCCAATAGGGCTTTTGCAGATGGTAATAGAGTGGGCATTTCATTAGCTAAAATGGAAGTATAAAAATAACGCATCTGGGATAATAACCAGGTGCGTTATAATGTATATAAGTAGTTGAGCAAATTAATAAAATAATTTCCACTAGCATTTGCCAAACGTGGTGGTACGGCATTACCAACTTGAAGTGCTGTTTGTCCTTTGTTACCATGAAACACAAAGGTATCTGGAAAAGATTGGAAACGTGCGGCTTCTCGCACGGATATAGCTCGATCTTCTGTTGGATGTCCATATCTGCCTTTGCTATAACAAATACAACCACCTGTCATGGTTGGAGCAGGTTTTGTAACATCTATAATACCGTATACACCTGAATATCCAACATTGTTTCTTTGATGACATGGTAACTGTAGATGAGGGGGTAAACAGTTTCGACTACCACCATGAGTTCGAATATATTGTATACGTTGTATATTTATTTCAGCAAGTCCGTTTGTTTCGTGATTTGGATATCCAACGGGAGCAGGTTGACCAGCATTTATAGCCGGTAATGCGTTGTTTTGTAGCGCCTGTCCAGCTGTCACCCATGGTAAAAGATTAGGGTTTTGCTGTGGATCATTTGTATGAGTCTTTGATGGCAAACTAATTTTAAAATTTGGTTGATTCTGTATAAGTAATTGATAAACATCATTACGTATTCCGTGAAGAACAAGTCTTTTTCGTGTTTGGGGAACACCATAGTCTGCACAATTCAAAACATCATATAGTACATGATATGATGGCTCTAATTCAGCAAGTGCCTGAGCAAAAATTTGCTTTCCGCGTCCGTTTGCAAGACCAGGAACGTTCTCCATAAGTATAAACAATGGACGAGTCTCACGAATTAGTCGGGTATATTCAAAAATCAAGTTGTTTCTTGCATCATTTGTAACATCATCTTTTTGAAGCGAAGAGAAAGTCTGGCATGGTGGGCAACCAGCCAATAAGAAAAGTTCTCCAACTTGAAGATTGAGCTGTTCTAGTATTTCATGACCGGTAATGTTTCGGATATCATCCTGAAGAACATTGCCATTCAAATTGTTGGTGTAGGTTTGTGCCGCAATAGCATTTATTTCTACACCTAGTGGAACAGTGATATTACTTTGTTCAAGTCCCAAAGAGAGTCCACCGGCACCGCAGAATAAGTCAATTGCTATAGGATTAATATTATTAAATGCCATGATTTTCCCTCCTTCTTAAAATTGAACATACAATAATAATTATACAGCACAACGTATTGATAGTCAAATGCTATCGATATGATGACTTACAATGATGATTTTGCAATAATACAAAATCCACCAGATTCTGGTGTGAATCCCTGAAAAAACACCAACCATGTCCATAGACAAACATATATCTCCATCGTATAATGAATACACGATTTGCAAATTTCATACTTTGCCGAAGTGTACAATCACGACAGAAGGCAGTATGATATTTTTGCATAAATCAGAAAAAGGTCACAAACTGACACCTTTTTCGCAAAAATAGACCATGATAGTCCCTTGTGGACGACACTGGATTGGTTTATACTATATTCAGGCTTTAGACAAGCCAATAAGAAAATGAAAATTGACAACTGAATAGCAGTTACAGATTTGAGTAAAATTACGGATCATATACCCGCAGGATGAAAGTCACAGTTATCATATTAGTAGGCTGATGGATTGAGAGATGAAGGCTGAGAGGCTGGACGGAAGTTCGGGCAATGCGGGATCAGGTATGTTGCGTAAGGATAATAACCCATGAGGGGCGAGAAGTTCGTCCCGATCCCCGCAATGCAGGTAGGGGAGATAGTGCTTCTCCGGAATGGAGAAGGGCGTCGTGAACACAGATAGTGGCTCGTCTGTAATTCCCGGAGATGAGTACACCTTTACGTATACGGGGCGATGAGGGGTCAGAAAGACCGGCGTATACCTTCATAGGACGTTAAGAGAAGTCCAAAACAGAATAAGTGATAACCAGAATCGTTATCCATAGTTTATGCATTTTCAAATGAGCTATGGGTAGCGATTTTTTTAATGGAGGTAACGCAGATGGAAGAAAAAATAGATATTAAAGCAAAGACAATTAAGGTGGATACGGGTAAAGGAAATACCATAAAAGTAACCATGTCATACGGTGAACAATCAACTCTGGAAGAGTTGTTGATAGCATATCTGGGGCAGGAAATAGCAGGTGGAAGTGCAGCATAATAGTAGCTGCCTGATGATTTATAAGGGCTCGTGTTATGGTTGTGACTGGTAAAAATGCTGAAAATCATATTTTGTCAGAAAATGTGGAAAAAAGTGGTAGACAAATATTTGCTTGGAATGTAATATAAGCATGTGGTAGGAAATTAGATTAAAAAATAGCCACAATACCTGTAAAACATTGCGAACGTCCAGCCAACGTGATGACCAATGTTAAGTTTTTCTAATTGAATAGTTGACAGTAAGACAGCTTGAAAATGTCGGTGCAGATGAGACACCATGAAATAATAACCGCTGTCCATGGTCAACAAAGTAAGCGCAAGCTTACATACATATTTACATACGGAAACATCGTATGGATGCAGAGTATGGCGTCAGAGATTATAAGAATATATGACGTCAAAACAGTTTAAGTTGAAATGAATATCGAACCAAAATGAAGAAAAGATGTAAGTTATTTAGCTTTTCTGTATGGTTTGTGCTTTTCGGCTTTCGTGTGTAAATGTGATATGTAGCGCGGTTGTTACAGCAGATGTAACAAGAGACTTTGTTAACTATGGAGAGCGGTTTTTGTGTCTCATGATTTAGCCACAAGGAGGACATTTTCAGGCTGTTTTTCATTTTTGAAGGGAAGGAGAAGAGTGTATTTTGCAGGAAACAGATACGAAAGAGCTGAATGTGACGGAGTGTTCACAACATGATGCAAAACAGCAGGGAAAGGCGAAACGGTATGGAAAATATACTGTTCAGTCCACCTTTGCAGGAAGCTGTAGCATTACGGATGTTATGAATTGCTATATAGAACGGAAAGCGTCACTTAGATATCAATAGAAGCTATTTTTACAGCAGTTGAAGAACGACAGGAGGAATTGTAATGAGTAAGAAACAGATTGATATATACAGAACAGGAATTTATCTGAGATTGTCTCAGGGAGATGAAGATATTGATGGACTGGAGAAGAAGGAAAGCAACAGTATTTCCAACCAGAAACTTTTACTGGAGGGATTTATAGATGCCCATGATGATTTGAAACTGGTGGATATTTTTATTGATGACGGTTACAGCGGAAGTAATTTTGAAAGACCGGAGTTTCATAGGATGATGACATCCATGAAGGCGGGGAATCTTGACTGCATTATTGTAAAAGATTTGTCCCGACTTGCAAGGGAGCGTATTGGTGCGGATGAGCTGATACAGAAAACTTTTAAGAAATATAATGTGCGTTTTATTGCAATATCGGAAGGGTATGATAGCCTGACTGCCAGTAGCAGTGAGACGCATACGATCATTCCTTTCAAGAACCTGCTGAATGAGCAGTATAACGGTGATACGTCCATGAAGGTTCGTACCAGTCAGGGCATTTTGAGAAGAAATGGGCTGTTTATCGGCGCATTTGCACCATATGGTTATCAAAAGGCAGAGGATAATAAGAATCATCTGGTGCTGGATCCTTATGCAGCCGGTGTGGTTCAGGGGATATTTGCAAAGAAGCTTTCGGGAATGAGTGCATCAGGAATTGCAAAGATTCTTAACAAGAATTGCGTGCTTGCACCATCGGAATATAAGGCAAAATGTGGAGAAAAATACAGCACCAGTTTTAAAGGCGCAGGACAGTCAAAATGGTCTGCCCAGACAGTATCAAGGATTCTTAAGAATGTGGTGTATATCGGAACATTGGCACAGGGAAAGCGGACAACCGTCAGTCACAAGGTTAAGAAGGAAATAGCAGTACCGGAATGTGACTGGGTGGTAGTGGAGAATGCACATGAAGCAATTATCAGCAGGATGGATTTTGATGCAGTACAGGTTCTGATGAGTCGGGATACCATAGCAGTTGCTGGAAAAAACGAATCATATATGTATGCGGGAATTTTATATTGTGGTGATTGTGGCAGCAGTATGGTTCATCGCAAGGAGTCATACAAGGGCAGGGAATATATCAACTATATCTGTTCTAATTATAACCGGAACGGTAAAGATGCCTGCAGTCGTCACTGCATTCGTGAGGAGGACCTGAATCAGATTGTGCTGGGAGAATTGCAGGGATATATCAACAGTATGTGTGACTGTGAAAAGGTACTGGCGCATCTGGATGAGCTGAATGTGAATTATGATGAGGCCGTTGCCCATGATAAAGAGATTGTTGCCCTGAAGCAGGAGCTTACAAAATGCTCTGCATTTAAGGCTTCCCTCTATCAGGATTTGCGTGATGAGATTATCAGCAAGGAGCAGTTTACAAGGTACCGCGAGGAGTTTTCGGCAAAAGAGAGGGAACTTGAACAGGCAATCAGAGAGCAGGAGACAATCATCCGCGATATATATGAAAATGGAATTGCTGTGGCAAAGGACCTGGAGCAGTTTCGTGAAGGTCTGGTGATTGGAAATCTGGATCGTGTGGCACTGGTTTCATTTATTGACAGGATTCTGATTTATGATGATTTCAGGGTGGAAATTGTGTTCAAGTATCGTCAGGAGATGGAAAAGGTTGCCAGATTGTTTGATGTCGCAAATGAGAAGAATGCGGAGCCTGTGTACACCATGGTAGATGGTTTGCCAGTGTTGGAGCTTAAGGAGGCGGTGTAAATGGCGAGAACGAAGAATAGATTTAATGCAGTTCAGATACCAGAACCGGCAACAGCTGATATACCTGCAAAGCAAAGAAAATCCTTTCGCGTTGCACTTTATGCCAGATTGTCGGTGGAACTGAAATCAAGACCGTCGGAGTCCATAGCCAACCAGCTGAGTATTTTAAGAGAATTTATCAGGGATAAGGCTGAATTTATAGAATATCAAGAGTATGTTGACAGTGCAGTGTCGGGAACCAGTTTTGACAGACCTGCATTCGGGCAGATGATGGATGATGTCAGGGAGGGGAAAATCAGTTGCATTATTGTAAAGGATATGTCCCGTTTTGGCAGGGATTATATCGAAGCCAGCAATTATATTGAAACGATATTTCCGTTTCTTGGGGTACGTTTTATATCGGTAAGTGATCATTTTGACACAGAGGCAGAATTTAACCAAAATAAGGCACTGGAAATTGCATTGAAAAATCTGGTGAATGATATGTATGCCAAGGATATTTCAAAGCGTGTTTCAGTTAGTCGCAGGCTTGATATGGAAAGGGGCAAATTTACCGGAAGCAATGCACCATATGGTTATAAGGTGGATAGTGGGGATGCACTTCGTAAGTATGTGATAGACAGGGCTGCGGCGGCAGTTGTCCGCCAAATTTTTGAACTGGCAGCAGATGGAGTGACACTTAGGGAGATTGCGAAAGCACTTCAGGAGTATCGCATTGCATTACCGGGAGATTATCTGAAAACAGGGAATCTCTATGTGGAGGAAGGTGCAGAGGCAAAGGCATGGTATCCCGGTACGATTTCCAACATCCTGAAAAATCAGGCTTATATTGGAAACATGGTACAGGGGAAAAGACGTACCAGTCTGTATGATAATGAGGCAAGGCATGCTACGGATGAAAACGATTGGATTGTGGTTGAAAATACCCATGAAGCGATTGTGGATAAGGAACTGTTTAACAAGGTAAGAGCTGTTATGGATAAGAAGGTGGAAGAAAGCATTTTTACCTCTGACAGGGGAAAGAATCTGCCGATAAAAGAGGATATTTTTGCAGGAATTTTATTCTGTGGAAATTGTGGCAGAAGAATTCCTTTAGCTTCCAGAATCCTGGAAAAGGATGGAGTGTTGGAGCGTCAGTATTTTTATTCCTGCAGATACAATTATGATTTTGGTGGGAAACAGTGTGGCTGTACCATCATGGAGCAGGATCTTATAAAGGTGGTGCATAACCTGCTTACAACTCAAATTGCAGTACTGACCGACAGTGCCAGGACGGAGGCTTCCATGCGAGGCGTGATGGACAGGGAACTGAAAAATCATGACATGCGGATTCAGAAGATTCAGAAGCAGATTGACAGGAAAAATTACGAAGAAAGCAAAGAGTATCAGTCTTATGTTACGGGAGAGATTACTAAGGCTGATTTCAAGTGCAGGCAGGAGAAAAACGCTGATGCCATAATGAGACTTCGGGGACAGATATCGGATGAAGAGGCAAGCCGCAGGCGTGTGAAGAGATTTTGTGAGAAGAAGATACAATGGCTGAAAGCAATTTATCGTTTTCAAAGTGAGGTCACACTGGATAAAAATATGATTAAAATACTGGTCGACAGTATTTACCTGTATCCGGGTAAGAGGCTGGTAATTAACCTGAATTTTAAAGATGAGTATGCCAGGATGGCAGACGGAGAGGAGATTTAAAATGGAGCAGATAGCAATATATTTGAGATTATCAAAGGAAGATGAATTTGTAAAAGATGAGAGCAACAGTATTATCAATCAGCGTGCTTTTATCCGTGGATTTATTAATAAAAATAAGGAACTTCGCAAAATGAGTGTGGTTGAGTTTGTGGATGATGGCTATTCGGGTAAAAATATGGACCGCCCGGATATGCAGAGAATGCTGGAACTGGTGAAAAGAAAGCAGATTTCATGCGTTATTGTAAAGGATTTTTCCAGATTTTCCAGAGATCATATCGAGCAGGGAAAGTATATTGAACAAATATTTCCTTTTATGGGTGTGCGATTTATTGCCATAAATGATAATTATGACAGCGCAGATTACGTGGGTGGTATCGGTGAGATTGATGTTGCATTTAAGGGAATCCTGTATGATTTCTTCAGCGAGGAGCAGTCTTCCAAAGTATCATTGACACTTGATACAAAGCGTGGCAATGGTAAGTATATAGCTACTTATGCTCCTTATGGCTATGTGAAAAGTCCGGAGGACAAGCATAAGTTGGTTGTGGATGAGTTTGCCAGTCAGATTGTAAAGCGCATTTTCAAAGAGTTTCTGTCTGGAAAATCTATGTACAAAATTTCAGAAGGACTGAACCGGGATGGAATAGATACGCCGGGCGTGTATATTGCCATGCAAGTAGGAAGTGAAAAGCAACTTGCCAGATATCGTGAGAAAAAGCCTCTCTGGAATAATGTTGCAATAGGAAGAATCCTCGGAAATGAGCAATATACCGGCACGATGATTTACAGCCGCTTCAAGATTGAGAATGTTGGCGATAAACATGCAAAAGCACTTCCAGCGGATGAATGGAAGCGTGTGGAAAATTGTCACGAAGCAATTATAAGCAAGGAGAATTTTGAAAAAGTAGCTGCCATGCGAAAAGAAAATACATGTGCCAGTGCCAAAAGAAAGCATGAAACACATTGCCTGACTGGTAAAATGATCTGTGGTAACTGTGGGCATCGCCTGTCCCATACTTATGCCGGACGACCGAAGTATTATTGTGCAAATCATTATCTGGACAAGACTGATGAAAAATGCAATATCAGTGTGCTGGATGTGGATATGGAGAGCGTTGTGAAGAAAGCACTTCAGATGATGATTGATGTCCTGGTAGATTCCAGAAATGTTGTGGATATGCAACGGGAGAACCAGGCAGAACGATTAAAGCAGGCAGAGAAGCATCTTTCAGATATGGAGCATAGCCGTGAACTGATCGAAAAGGACCTGCGTGAAGCTTATGAAAGTTACAAGCTTGGCATGACGGATAAGGAAACATATTTGGAACAACGTAAGACATATGAGCAGATGCTGGCGAGCTTGCAGGAGAATATCGAAAAGCAGAGGGCAGCAGTTACCAAAATGGCAGATGTGGATGTGCCAGAAGTGGCAGGCCTGGAGATGCTGGAAGGAAAGTTGAAATTGACGGGACTTAACAGGGAAATGGTGGATGCTTTTGTGGAGGAGATTGTCGTGTATGCTAAGGATAGGGTGGAGATAAAGTGGAAGTTTAAGGATGAGTTTGGGGAGGTGGGAAAGGTCGAAAAAGATAGAATATTTGGTGGAGCAGATGGAAGTGGGGTGGTATAATTAACATTGGTATAGTATTTTTGCTTATGTATGGTTTCGTTTTGGAGGGTAAAATATGCAAGGAACAAGATTAAAAGAAAAAGTGAATATATTTATTAGTTCTAATTGTGGTGGAAGGTACACATTAGTTAGGGAAGCATTAAGATTGTTGCTTTTGGAAACAGGAATGTGTGAAGTTTATATGTTTGAGGAAGAAGGGGCAACAACAAGTGATGTTGTCTCATCATATATGAGAAGACTTGAACGATCCGACATTATTGTCTTTCTCATCGATAATAAAGACGGAATTGGCGAAGGTACAATGAAAGAGGTAAAGAGAGGAAGGGAATTAAAAAAGAAAAGCTTATTTTTATTTTGCGATGAGAATGAAAAGGAAGCAACGGAACTACAGAAAGAAATAATAGGCATGCCGAATGGAGAAAAATTCAAAGTGATTTCCCAGTTTGCTAAGTTTCCTGAAATTGCATATGAAAGTGTGATAAACGATATTATTGACACATATCTGAGTTATTGCAATGCAAAGGTTGCACGTATTGAAGCTGAAACAGATAGTGCTAATCCTGTTGAGAACACAGTGGGCGATATTCGAACAATATTGAATAAAGATGCTTTTAAGGGCTGTAATTATACTAAATGGTTGTTAAATAGTGAAGTCATTATTGGACGAGATTATCCTAAAAAAATAGATACTTTTGATAGACTTTGCGGTGAGTTGTTAGAGGTTATTCTGGGAAACAAAGCCGTAGAAGATATTGACTTTGATGGAATAAAAAAATATGTCAAGGATATGCATGAACCGGGGAATTTGCAAAAAGCAATAATATATAGATTGGACGCAATGGAATCGTATTGGAACGGTGAAATAAACAAAGCAATATCTTATTTAGTTAAAGCACTGAATATTGCTTTGGGAACAAAAAAAATCCCACGATGGTTTATAAATGACATTGCAATTGATTTAAGAAATATGAATGTTATTATCAATCAAGAGCGTAATGTTATAGAGTATTCTCCACAGGGGCAAGATGTTATAAATGAAAGTGACGAACCAGTTTTCTTTCCTGTAGTAGACAGATTTTCTTCCAATTTTTATGAAAATGTGGCAAAAGGAATGTTGGAGAATGCAATCGAGTCACCATTTACAATTAGATTTGGTGGTGTTGATTATATATTAGATCAAATTGTAGATATTTATGTTGCAGCCTTATTATATGGTTCGATAGTGCATACTAGTATGATTAGAGAAAAAACCGTATCTTATCTTCAAGGACTTTGTTTACAATATAGGGACCATAAGATTTTAGTTACGACAATTAAATTATTATTGATAGTGGGAGATGAAAAGAAATTATCAAAGTTTATAGAAGCATATGGTATCTGTACTGATAATGTGACCTCAGAAGATGTAAGCGATTGGATAGAGGCTGTGTCAAGGATAAAAATCAAATATAGAAGGATTAATTCGTTGTGTTTGTTGTTTGGTTTTTGGGGTTCATATTTTAGTGATAAACAGTTTGAAGATATGGCAACAAATTTGAAGTCTGAGATATTAACATGGGCAGACGAGCAATATGCGGGTGATTTAATATCAAAAGTGTATTTATCAGCATTGGAAAGAAATCAGTATAGAATTTCGCAAAGTGATGTCTTGGAAGTGGCATATTGTTTTAAGGAGAAAAAATTGAGGAGATGGTATGACAACATTTTTGGATTGTTAAGTAGAATTAGATTAGACAAGATTGGTACTACAGAAATAAATAGATATATGTCGTGGCTTATAGGATGTATCAATGATGATGAAATTAGAAAACAATGTCATAAACTTCCTGCAGCTGTTCAGAATGTAAGATTGCAAAGAGAGGACGTTTCGCTATTAGATGAAGTGGTTAAAGAAAAGTATGAGCACTTTTACAACAAAGAATACAGCTTAAATGTTTTTGAGCATGATTTGGAAGAAACAAATATACACATTGATAGACTAATTGAATGTATCGAATCACAGAATGAAACGCAAGGTAAGGGTGGGTGTTATAGTGAATATGTTACCAATCCATATAGAACAATAGAAAATATTCTTACTATGGGAAAAGTAAAAGTGCGTGTAAATGAGATAGAAAAAATCCTGAGGGCTGCAATAGGAACACTTATGGCGGAAAGGCAAACTTTGTCAAGCAAGATGGATGCTTGGAAATTAATAACAATAATATTTATGAGATATCCAAATGCAAAATGTGTAAAAGTAGCTAATGAGGATATTAATCAAAATATAGATGTATTTTTGCAAGGAAAGGATGTTTTGTTGGTAGCTGGATACAATGAGAGTAGTTTGCAGATAGCATTTCAGTTTTGGAAAATGTTCACTAATCAAAATTGTGAGCTAGAGGTAATAGAGGCTTTTTCTAATATTGCGAAGAACGATGATGCAAAAATAATCACAATACTTGGTTATTTATATAGCTTGTTAACAGAATGTGAAAAGTTAGGATTATCAATTAAAAATAGTAAATATATGTTACAGTCCCTTTTGGAATTCAGCCGGAATGAGAACAGTGAGGTAAGATTTTATGCATATATATCGTTAATCAAGCTAATTAATATAAATGAGGAATGTGAAAAATTGATTTTAAAACGACTGTCAGAGGCTATGGATAATGAAGTGTATAAAAATAAAGTTGCAATAGTAAGCAGAGTGTCAAATAAAAAAGGTAAGCAGATAGAATATATTATTTCCAAGGGAAAGGTTGATAATCACTTTTGGGTAAGAAATGTAGCAAACAGATAAAAATAATTGTTGAAATATACAGAGAGAAAAGGGTGATAAATAATTTGAATGAAAATTTATTAAATAGAAATTATTCTTTGACATGGTTTGAAGAAAAATACATTGATTTGCTTGAAATGAGTCCTCGAGAAGATTCTTTTCAAGACTTAATAGTATATCCATTAATAGATAGCATTCTTGCTAATAAAATAATGAATGAATATGATATTGTAGATAGTAAAAATTTTCGTCAATTTAATACAATAGAACATGATAGAAGGAAATATTCTGTTCTTACAAAGGCAGTACCAGATATGTTAATCGCAAAGGATTTTTTTTATAAAAATAGAAATCCGAAAATACAAGAGTTGCTACAAGTAAGATTGACTTTCGAAATTAAAGAACCGAATAGCAATGAAATGTTAAATGGTAGTCTAAAAGGCGATTGTGGAAAATACTATAAAAATTCATTGTATTTAGAAATAGTTCCATCTCTTTGGAAAAATGGCAGGTCTATATTGACAAATTTAAGAAGATGGCATTTCTTTGATATAGCCGGCATGAAAGATAAGAAATATGATGAGTTGAGGAATGAAATCAAAGAGTATATTTTAATACAAGAGCTATGTGGGTTTGATAATATTGACGAATGTTATAACAAAAATGCAGGTAAGAAAGGAAATCCAAGTTATGTTCCAACTGCTGAGGCATTGAATAATCATAGAGATCAGTTATATAATGCTATTATAAAAAATAGAGAAATGCATGAAATGATACATAATGCTTTGGATTCCGATGTGTCTATAAATGCTTTTAGAAACATACAAAAGGATGCAGATAATTATTATTTTGAGTCTATTAGAGAGTTTCTTTGTGAAAGCGAAAGTTGTGATCCAATTGATTTAGTGAGAAATGAAGGAAAAATGGTAGTAGATAGAGTAGGCAATTTGGATGATAATAATTCAAAAGTAATAACAGATATATCAGATTTGGACGTTAATGTTGCTGATTGGAATATGTTGATATCGTATATTGATAAGTTCATTTAAAATAGTATAGCGGTGTAACTCAGGTGATTGTAAAGCGGGAGTCATAACCCGCCACCGCTTTAAGCGAGGATAGCGCAGCGGAGAGGCGCAGTACCAGTTTTGGTAAAGGACGCAGGTTCGACTCCTGCACCTCGCCTTTACAATTAAATATTGCTATTGGTAAAGATGCCATTTGAGAAAACGAAATTTTCTCAAAAACTTCCCATCACACCCTTGACACGAAGGGGAACAGGAAAAACATATGCCTCTGCATTTGCAATGCGTGAGCTTGGCTTTCGGAGAGTTCTCTTTTTAGTCCACAGAGGCCAGCTTGCCAGACAGACAAGAAAATCTTACGAGAAAGTATTTGCAAATACCGTATCTATGGGACTGGTTGGTGCCGGTTATCATGAATATGAAGCAGATTATGTGTTTGCGACAGTTCAGACATTGAATCGAGATGAACATCTGCTTCAATATGCGAAAGACGCATTTGACTGTATTGTTTTGGATGAGGCACATCATGTCCCAGCAGATACCTACCGGAAAATCATGGATCATTTTACACCAAAGTTATGGCTTGGAATGACCGCTACGCCGGACAAACGTGATGATAACGTGGAAGGCAGAAATGTTTATGAGATTTTCAATTATCAGATCGCATACGAGATACGACTGCAGCAGGCGATGGAAGAGAATCTTCTCTGCCCGTTCCATTATTTTGGGATTACGGATTTGTCTATGATTGGAGATGAGGAAGCAGCCAGAGATTTTAACATGCTTACAAGTGATGAGCGTGTGAGACATATTGTGAATCAGGCAGATTATTATGGGTACAGCGGCGATAAAGTGAAGGGACTGATTTTCTGCAGCAATATAAAGGAAACAGAGGAACTGTCCGCAAAGTTCAATCAGATCATTAATCCGGCGACCGGTAAAAATTTCAGAACCGTTGCTTTAAATGGCAGCGCATCGGAACAGGAAAGACAGGATGCGTTTGAGCGGCTGGCAATGAATGAGGACGAGAGTTCAGAAGATAGACAGCCATTAGACTATATTTTTTCGGTTGAAATTTTAAATGAGGGTGTGGATATCGTTGAGGTAAATCAGGTGATCATGCTAAGACCAACGCAGTCCCCGATTGTATTTATCCAGCAGCTTGGACGCGGACTTAGAAAAGCCAGTGGAAAAGAGTATGTGGTTATATTGGATTTCATTGGAAATTATAACAATAATTTTATGATTCCGATTGCGTTATCCGGAGACCGCACTTATAACAAGGATAATATCCGGAGATATGTTATGGAAGGCGGAAGGGTAATTCCCGGAGCATCCACCGTTCATTTTGATGAAATAAGCAGGAAAAGAATATTTGCGTCTGTTGACAATGCAAATTTTAGTGATATTAAGCTTATCAAAGAAAATTATAACAACCTGAAAAATAAACTTGGAAGAATTCCGGCACTCCGTGATTTTGATGATTATGGAGAGATGGATGTCATTCGCATTTTTGATAATAACAGTCTTGGTTCTTATTACAAATTTCTTGTGAAATATGAAAAGGAATATACCATTCGTTTATCGGAAGATGAAGAAAAAGTCATTGAGTTTGTTTCAAAGAAGTTAGCAAGTGGTAAAAGAATTCAGGAGTTACAGCTGCTAAAAAGAATCTTAGTATATACGCGGGGCATTTCAAAGATTGGTTTGTTTGCAGGGTTAGAGAATGATCTGAAATCATATGGAAAAGTGATGAGTAAAGATCAGCAGGAGAACATTATTCATGTTATGACAAATGAGTTTCCGGCAGGATCGGGAAAGAAAACGTATGCGCAGTGTGTTTTTATCGAGAAAGATGATTCGGATTATAAACCAGCCAAATCTTTTGCCGAGATGCTTGCCAACAATGATTTTTACAATATTTTAAAAGAGCTTGTGGATTTTGGAATCAGCCGTTACAAGAGAGATTACAGTAAGACTTATGGGCAGACAGATCTGGTGTTATATCAGAAATATACATATGAAGATGTGTGCCGTCTTCTTAACTGGAAGCAAAATGAGGTGCCATTAAATATTGGTGGTTATAAGTTTGATAAAAAAACAAAGACTTTTCCGGTGTTTATCAATTACGATAAAGCGGAGAATATCAGCGATACCACAAGGTACGAAGACCATTTTGTTCCGGGCTTTCGGGACCGTTTGATCGCGATTTCCAAATCGGGAAGAAGTATGCAGTCGGAAGATGTACAGAATTTTCTCAAGGCAAAAGAAAGAGGAATCCAGGTGGAATTGTTTGTCCGAAAAAATAAGGATGATAAGATTTCCAAAGAGTTTTATTATCTTGGTCACATGACAGCCAGTGGAAATGCAAAAGAGTTTACGATGGCAAATACAGAGAAAACAGCCGTTGAGATAGAGTGGATCCTCGATGTGCCGGTTCGGGAAGATATTTATGAATACATTGTCAATGCGTAAATTGCCATAATAGAATACTTGTGGAGGTTGTATGAAGGTAATCAGAGTGGTTGCGGCAGTTATAAAAGCAGCAAATGAACAAGGTAAGCCAATGATCTTTGCTACGCAAAGAGGCTATGGCGATTTAAAAGGCGGCTGGGAATTTCCGGGTGGTAAAATTGAAGAAGGGGAAACTCCAAAAGAAGCCTTAAAAAGAGAGATTATGGAAGAACTCGATACAGAAATTAAAGTGGGAAAACTCATAGATACGATCGAATATGATTATCCTACGTTTCATCTGTCCATGGATTGCTTCTGGTGTGAAATTGTAAAAGGTGAGCTTGTACTGAAGGAACATGAGGCGGCAAGGTGGCTGACGCGTGAACAATTAGGCGAGGTGGAGTGGCTGCCGGCGGATGTAACGCTGATTGAGAAGGTTGGAGATGAGATGATACAACATTCTTAAAGGGGATGGTATGATCTAAGTCATGGGGAAAAATGATAAAAAGGGTAAGGAGACTGTCGTATGAATCTGCCGTATAGTGACAATTTAAATATTGGCTATCTGAGCCGGCTGTTTGACCGTAACAGAGTATCTAACTGTTATAAATATTTTTGGATGCTTGCAATTTTAAATAAAATTTCTGTGGAAAAAACATCATTTACTTATAATGAATTGTTAGATGAAATGATCGTCCACGCATGGTATATGGTGACAGAATTTAATCTTAAGCTTGGTCCCTGCAATACGACAGACAACCTGGAAGAAGTAGTAAGATATATTTCCACGGAATATAAGCTGGCCTCTACCGTGGAGGAAGGAAAACTCCATGAATTTTTAAGAACAACAGAAAATGTGAGGATCGATAAATATAAAGAAAAACTCATCGTAAATGTTCCGTATTGCCTGCAGAGTCCGTTTTACCCGGCAATTAAATCTCCGGGCAAAAGCAAAATTGCGGAAATTAACAGGCAGAAGCACCTGCTTTATTATTTTATGGATTTTCAAAAGCTGGATACAAGGGTGGAAGTAAATGATGAATGGGCAGAGTATCTGATCCGAAATAAAGAGATTCTAAAAGACTGGGTCAATTATAATCTGATCGGATATTTGCAGGATCGGAATCCTAGCGTGCCGGGTATTGCAGATAAATTGGCAAAACCGAAGAAACGAAATTTAACGAAAGTGACGGACTACTGGAACTTACTCATAGAGTTAGATCCATCGATCAGAGATATTTACGGAAAGATAAATTTGTCAAAAGAAAAAATATCTATTGATCATTTTGTCCCATGGCAGTTTGTAGCACATGATGAACTTTGGAATCTCAGTCCGACGACGAAAACGATTAACAGCAGTAAGGGGAACAAACTTCCTAGGTGGGAAGAGTATTATGAACCATTGGCGCTGTTAGAATACAAAGCTTATCGTATCTGTGACGATAACCCGGTTGCAAAAGCAAAGTTTGAGGAATGTGCAAAATATCATATCAATAATATGGATGTCCGAAACAGTCTTTATGCAGAAGGGTTAGACGATGGGCAGTTTCCGGAGAGGCTGGGCAATATATTAAAACCAGTGTATGAGTCGGCGAAGCTGTGTGGATTTCAGGAGTGGTAAAGGGCGGGAAAATCAGATATCTGAGCCGATCAATAGAAATGGAGGATAACACAATGAACGAAACATTAAAAGTATTGGAAACAAGAAGAAGCTGCAGAAACTTTGACAAGGAAAGAATGGTATCAGAAGAAGATATCCAGGCTGTCGTAAAGGCTGGTACCTATGCGGCAACCGGTATGGGAAGACAGAGCCCGATCATTATTGCCGTGACGAACAAAGAATTAAGAGACCGGTTATCTGCAGAAAATGCAAAGATTATGGGGACTGCGACAGATCCATTTTATGGAGCGCCTGTAATTCTGATTGTTCTTGCAGACAAAGACATACCAACCTATCAGTATGACGGTTCCCTTGTCATGGGAAATCTTATGAATGCGGCGGAAAGCCTGGGTCTTGGCAGCATTTGGATTCACAGGGCAAAAGAAGAGTTCGAGTCGGACTTTGGAAAAAAGATTCTTGCAGATCTTGGCATTGAAGGCAATTATGAAGGAATTGGACATTGCGCAATCGGATATGCAGCCGCACCTGCCAATGCGCCGGCACCGAGAAAAGAAAACTATGTTTATTATGTAAAATAGCCGCCGGTAATACCAATAGAGCTGGAGAACATCATGACTTTAACCGCAAAAGATTATTACTATCATCAATTAAATAAAGAACAGAAAAAAGTTTATTACGCCGTGAAGGAGGGACTTCTCAAAATGGAGGAGTCGTTTCAGGTGCTTAAACTAAGCAGCCGTGAGCTGGCGGATATATATTTTATGGTTCGTATGGATTGCCCGGAAATATTCTATTCTGTCAAATTTACATACAGATATTATCCTGATTCTACAATGGTTGAACTCATACCGGAGTATCTTTTTACAAGGGATAAGATAAAAGAACATCGCCTGGCAATGAAGTCCCGCGTCAAAAAGCTTGTGCTTTTGGCTGAGAAACTGAGTGAAAAAGAGAAAGAACTTTTCATACATGATTTTATCGTCAAAAATGTGAAGTACGACAAGCTTAAAAAGGAATACTCCCACGAAATCATAGGTGCTCTTGGCAATGGCGTTGCAGTATGTGAAGGCATGGCAAAAGCTGTGAAAATACTTTGCGATGAACTTGGTATCTGGTGTATTGTTGCTCTTTCAGATGCAAACCCCGATAAGGGAATTAAATATCGTCATGCATGGAATGTGATTCGTATCGACGGAAAATATTATCATCTTGATGTGACATTTGATAACACATTATCACGGGATGATGCTGTCCGTTATGATTATGTAAATTTGGCGGATAAACAGATTTTTAGGGACCATGAGCCGGTGATATGGAAAGTGCCGGAGTGCACAGACAGTGATCATTTTTATTATCGCGAGAAAAAATTATCGTGGACAACTGTTGATGAGGTGCGTAACCGTACAAAGCAGGCCGTTAAGAAGAACCGGATTTTACTTTTCCATTGGCGTGGAGGCTATTTGACCAAAGAAGTCCTAAAAGAATTGCTTGTGGTATTTGATGAGGAGGCCGGTGTAAAAGGCAAACAGGCGTATGTATCGGTCAACTGGCCACAGGCAGTGATCCGTGTGCGGTTTGAAGACGGGGCTGGCGAGGAACAGGTTGAGATGGAAGAGGCGAATGAGGGGGAAAGGTAGTTTGGAGGTGCGATATGCCTAAATCGTCAAATCAGAAATTGAAACTTATATATCTTATGAAAATCCTTTTGGAGAGAACAGATGAAACGCACAGTATTACTATGTCAGAGATTATTGATGCACTTGCAGCATACGATATAAGTGCTGAACGTAAGAGCTTATACAATGACATTGAAAATCTCAGAGTATATGGTTTGGATGTTATCGGAACGCAGGAGGATAGGACTTATTCATATCATATAGGAAACAGGCAATTTGAATTGGCAGAATTAAAATTACTGGTTGACTCTGTACAGTCTGCAAAATTTATCACGGCTAAGAAATCAAATGAACTTATAAAAAAGATAGAGGGACTTGCAAGCAAATACGAAGCATCTCAGTTACATAGGCAGGTGTTTGTGGCTGGTCGTGTAAAGACAATGAATGAAAGCATTTATTACAATGTTGACCGGATACATACAGCAATAGCAGAGAATTCAAGGATAACATTCCAGTACTTCCAGTGGAACGTTGATAAAAAAATGGAGCTTCGGCACGGTGGATCACTTTATGAGGTCAGTCCCTGGTCTTTATCATGGGATGATGAGAATTATTATCTCATAGCATATGATAGTTCTGAGGGGATAATTAAACATTTTCGTGTAGATAAAATGATTTATATTAAATCAAATGGGAAAGGAAGAGAAGGACGACAGGTTTTTAAATCATTTGATATGGCTGCATATGCCAGAAAAATGTTTGGAATGTATGGAGGAAAAGAGGAATGGGTGCGTATTGAGTGTGATAACTCTTTTGCAGGTGTAATGATAGATCGTTTTGGTAAAGATGTATCTATGATCAGGCTGGATGATAAACGCTTTGTTGTCAATGTGGAAGTCGCAGTCAGCAGACAGTTTTTAGCATGGATTATTAGTCTTGGTGAAGGCGTAACACTTGTTGGACCGGATAATGTTGTCGAAATGATGAACATTGAAATTGACAGATTGATAAAACAATATAAAAAATGAGAACAAAAATTCGATATGCAAGGTGTGTTTATGGGACACCCAGGTCTTTATAATAGGAATCAGATAAGAGATAAACTCTTACTGGTTCTTATTTTTTTGAAATAAACGAAGTGTGTAAAAGTGATGGAACATTAGAATAGGAGGTGCCTATGGGAACAGATTGAAGAACAGGAAGAAAATATTAAGGATGAATTTGTTTCGCCAATAAAGGAACTCACATACGATGAGGTAACAGAGCCGATTGAAAAGAATGTTGCATCGTATGAATTGTCAGAAATGGACTGGGCAGAATATCTTACACATTTTACATATCTTGTAGAAGGTCTGAAGGACTATAGAGACGAGTTGTCAAAAAAACATTCAGATATAGATCAGAAGATTTGCGATATTCTTCATTATATTGAATTATGTGAAACCGATGATAATGAGGCTGCGGATCTGGTTGAACTGTTAAGGGTATGCAGGGAAAATAGAAGAGACATCAAAGATGAACTGCAAAGAATTGAATACTTTCAAAACAACCTCGGAACTAATGCGAATGCTGCTAAGGCAAAACAGGCATTAAAATGTATCAAAGGTTTGGAAACAAGAAAATACAAACCTAGAAAGTATGAAGAGTTGTTTGAAAACTGTGTACTTAAAGACAGACGATTGCAAAGAGAAGATATATATGAAACGGTTTATAATAGCCAAAATACAAAGCAAAGATATAGCATTGAACCGACATTTAATGATAAAGGTGGTGAAGAAACAATGGTACAAGAAAGAAACTATACTCCATTTGATGGAAAAGAGAATGACTGGGGTTCATTTGCAAAACAACAGGCGGAGTTTTATAGAAATGCAGGACAGTACATAACAAATCTTCAGATAGATATTAAAGAGATAGAGGCAGAGATTGAGGATATAATGGGTGTTTCAGAGCATAGTGAAGTGACCAAAATGCAACCTGTAGAGAATGAGCAGGAAGAGAAAATGCATGTGGTAGAATACAGTTGAAGGAGGCGATGATTATGGCAAGAACAGCAAATGTGTTTGCTCGAGTTGAGCCTGAACTTAAAGAACAGGCTGAAAGTGTATTAGATCAGTTAGGAATTCCAATGTCAAATGCAGTAGGAATGTTTCTACGGCAGATTGTTTTGCAAAAGGGAATTCCATTTGAAATGAAATTACCAAGAACGGCACCGTTGACCTATGGTTCTCTTACGAAAGAACAATTTGATAAAGAAATTGAAAAAGGTATGTCTGATGTAAAAGCTGGCAGAGTTTACTCATCAGATGCCATTGAAGCTGAAATGAAAAGAGATTTTGGCATATGATTTTTTATGTGGCATATTCCGCTGAAGCAAGACAGGATTTGAGGGACATTTATGAATATATTGCGTATGAATTGTTGGTACCTGAAACAGCTGCCGGACAATGGTTGCATTGTTCGGAACGATAGGAAATAGCAATACAAGTTGTAGGCAGGTGGCTACCCAGGAGCAGATGGACCGATTTTGAAAAACTCTGTATCAATTTTCTTTACAGATAAACTTTGTTCATAGATTTATGGTATAATCAGTTTAAGCGCTTGAATAAAGGAGATGGTTATACCATGAATCTGTTTTGCGAAGAGGTTCATAAACTGGAGGCGGAATTTAAACAATGCCGGAAGCTGCTGAACGCTATCGGGGATGAGAACCGCCAGCACCTTATATGCGTCATGATGAATATGCCGATTGATGGCGGCCTTGTATTGGAGATTGTCGAGCAGACGCATCATCCGGGTTGCCATTCCTTGATATGAAAAAGATCAAAAGGGAGTCACTTAAGAAAGCCGAAAAAGGCAGCGGTGTCTATACAATGGGCTCGGTTTATAAACTGCCGGATACATGGACACCGACTTTTGACCTGAGCAATCACGAAAAAGTATCGGCACGAAATGATTATGCGGAGAAGCCGCTGAAAAAAGTTGTCGAAGAAATCGTCGAGAGAAAAAATGGAGATCGGATGCAGCGGAATATGCCGTATTTTGTCAGGCTTGTCGTTGATTATTTCTATGACCGTATGAGAAAGACGAAAAACCTTCAATACGGTGACAGAACACAAAACCACGGGCAATACAAAAAACCATATACAAAGATTTGAACTAATCAGGCCAGGACAGTTTTATTTTGATGCCTGCTACAACCCGTCCAAGACCGCATTCCTGAAAAATGCTGAGAAGAAGGGCTGCAAAATCCTGAATGATCTTGGTATGTCCAGTTCCAGAGGACTGCTCAGATCGAATTATGGACCGGACAGAAGGCTCCACTGGATGTGATGCGAAAAGAATTAAAGGAGATTATTCGGGAAGAAAATGAGAAGGCGCAGACGGAATGATTCTGTAATTCCGTCACTTCATGGGAGATAAATGTTATAGTGAATTTATAGTGAATAGAGAAACGCGATAGCGTAGTAAGCAATAATTTCAGATGATCCAGGTTTGATCAGAGAGGAGAAGAATATGAACAACTATTGTATGATCCAGAACTCCAAAACGTTTGCATTTTCCGCAGAGAATCCAACCGGTGTACGCGCAGGTGGTTCCCAGGGCGGTGACTGCACCAAGCTTCGTCCGACCGTGACGATTCCTGCAGGGGAAACCGTAACTCTGGTAGATGCTGCAGGACCGGGTGTGATCCAGCATATGTGGTTTACCGGATATGTCGGGCACCATTTTATCATCCGTATGTATTGGGATGATCAGGAATATCCGTCTGTGGAAGCTCCGCTCTCTGCATTCTTCGGATGTGCCTATGATGAAAATTTCGTGGACCGGGATGGCAAATATCCGGTGTTGAATTCTGCCATGATGCTGGTAGCTCCTGGTCGCGGCTATAACAGCTATTTTGAGATGCCGTTCCATAAGAGAGCTCGGATCACGATGGAAAACCGTGGTGACAAGGATGAAAATCTCTATTATATTATCACCGGAGCTTATCAGGAGATTCCGGCGGAGGCTGGTTATTTCCATGCCACCTATCGCCAAGAGCACCCGGTTCAGAAGGGTCGTACCTACACAATCGTTGACGGAATCGAAGGCAGGGGACAATTTGTTGGTGTGACTCTGGCAACTGGTATGAATGGCAACAATACCTGTTGGGTAGAAGGCGAAGCCCGCATGTATCTGGACGATGATCCGTATCCGTCTATCCACTATACCGGAACTGAAGACTACTTCGGCGGTTCCTATGGATTTGGAAATGACATCATCATCAAGAGCTATCAGACATTCAGCGGCTTATATACCGGCATGTATGCAATCTATGGAGACAACCGGGAATTCTATAACGGACAGCAGAGATTCCTGCTGTATCATTTCCATATTGCAGACCCGATCCGTTTTGAGAATAAGTTTCGTATGACACTCGACAACATGGGCTGGACCGGACCGCGTTACGATGATTACACCAGTGTTGCTTATTGGTATCAGACCCTGCCGTCCGCACCGCTGATGCCACTGCCGACAGATGCAGAGATGTGTATGAGATAATAGAACCAGATTGGAGATGTCAGATAGATTGGTTTTAACCTTGCGACACGTCGCATCGGTTATATCGGACTGACATCAGAGATTTGCCGGAAAGGATAGAGGTATTATGTTACTGGAAGAGAAGTTTTTGGAATTTCATCGTTATGCCAGCAACCACAATCTGCCGCTGGAAGCTATCAGTGTCGGAGATGAGAACAAGGTACTCTGTGAGATGCACTACGCAGCAAATGCACCGAGAAATATTTATTCACATACCAAGAGTTTTACGGTAACAGCAGTTGGACTCGCAATGGAAGAGGGAAAACTAAGCCTGGAAGATCATGTGGCGGAAGTGTTTAAAGATAAACTTCCTTCAAATCCGGATCCAAATCTGGAGAAGATTCAGTTGAAACATCTGCTCTGCATGTCCAGTGGCTTTGGTAAGGCACTTCTGATGAATGCGGACAGACGTCCGGGCATCGGCGCACCGGATTATGAGAAATATATGATGGCACAGCCGGTTCCTGTGGAGCCAGGCAGTGCATTCTGCTATTCCTCTGCCGACAGTATTCTGGCTGCTCATATGGTAGAACGGGCCGTTGGCAAGCGGATGGGAGAGTATCTGTATGAGAAGGTATTCCAGCCCCTTGATATGGGATGGCCGCTCTGGGAGCATGATCCACAGGGACATCCGAATGGCGGCGGAGGTATGTATCTGACTTGTACCGAGATGATGAAACTGGGACAGCTCTATCTGGCTGAGGGTAACTGGAAGGGCGAGCAGATTGTCAGCAGGGACTGGGTGCAGGAGGTGTCCACCCCGAAATTTACCTTCGAGCCATCTGCAGATCTCTGGCATGTAGGATATGGCTATCAGTTCTGGATCAGTCCATATCCAGGATCCTATCGTGCTGATGGCGCATTCGGACAGATTACAACGATTCTCCCAGAGAAGGGATTGGTTGTTTCCATCCAATGTCCGGAGCGAGGTAATTTCGATCAGGTGAAACGTGCGCTGCATGAACATTTTCTGATGGAATTGTAAGAATAGACTTGCAACAATATGCTATAATTTGCCCAGAATCCGCACTTTTGTCTGAAATGCCTGAAAATCAAGGGGGTGCTGGACTTGGAAAGGGGTTTGTACCCCTATTTTGAAAATTTTGTTAACCGGACTGCCCTCGAAAATATGAATATGATTTGTGGTGAAAGAAGTTCCTGCAGGAACTTCTTTTCGTTATGGGCTTTAGCCTGTTGAGTGCATCGGAGTTTCTCCCAACGGAGAAATGGAGAT